>Ga0310121_10000086_pt1 | contig 88516 bp, 89 predicted proteins | sample CB27_Tmax_986_MG_FD_203504 | JGI IMG/M metagenome (GOLD analysis project Ga0310121, IMG submission 203504) | Marine microbial communities from Western Arctic Ocean, Canada - CB27_Tmax_986 | ecosystem: Environmental > Aquatic > Marine > Oceanic | place: Canada: Western Arctic Ocean | collected... | reverse complement strand
TACGGCAGAGGTCGGCGAGGATTTGCTGCCACATTGCCATCGAGTCGCCTCGTTGCTCAAGCGGTGGATGATTGGCACGCATCAAGGAGCCATCAGTCACGAGCACCTGGATTACTACCTCGACGAAGATACGTTCCGATTCAATCGCTGAACGAGCCGCCACCGTGGCAAGCTATTCTACAGATTAGTCCAACAAGCGGTGGCGATCGAACCGACATCTTACAAGGACATGGTCAATAACGTAAGGGGCCCCAGGCCCCGCAAATACGCCATATAGTCGCAACTTGAGTTAACTGAATACCCCCACCAAATAGTTCGAAACCCTTTCGCGGTTCCCGCAACCGAACTTTCCGTCTCCCGCTCCCTAATAGAAAATGGGATTTCGGTGATGCTGTACGTGGACCGCCTGGTTCGACAGAAGGGCCTTTTTGAGCTCATCGAAGCGACGGCAATCGTCTCGCAGAGGATCAAATCCCAGCTCGTCCTCGTGGGTGACAGTCCCGCCCGAGAAGCTCTCAGCGCCGTGGTCTGACAGCGCGGTCTGGAAAAGCATGTCTCCTTTCGGGGCTATTTGGAAGAAAAGGATCTCTGGAATACCTATAGTTCCGCTGACGTGTTCGTTCTCCCTTCCTGGAGCGAAGGCTTTCCCTACGCGATTATGGAGGCGATGCACACGGGTCTTCCGATCGTCACAACCAAGATCCGAGGAATGGCAGACCACCTCGAGGAGGGCATCAACGTTCTCTTTGCAGAACCGAAAAACCCTTCCAATCTGGCTCGAGCACTCGAGGAGATCTTGTCCGACAAAGACCTGCGTGAGCGAATGCAGAAATCAAACATCGCGAGTATGAAGAACTTCGACCCAGACCTGGTTGCCAGGCACTATCTCTCTGTCCTGAGAGTGATCTGCAAAAAGAGGTAGGCACAATGTGCGGAATCGCCGGCATCTTGGCACCCGATTTGACTCAGGGAGAAATCCGAGCACTCTTGTCGAGGATGACGAACTGCATGGTTCATCGTGGTCCTGACGAAGAGGGATTTTTCTCCAGGGCGGGAGTCGGGTTGGGTGTACGCAGGCTTAGCATCATCGATATCGAACACGGGCAGCAACCGATTTCCAACGAAAACGGATCGATGCACGTTGTGTCTAACGGCGAAATCTACAATTACCGCCAACTGGGATCTGCTCTGCGAAAACAAGCTCACGTGTTCAGGACGAGCTCCGACACCGAGGCGATTGTTCACCTCTACGAGGAAAATAGAAAGGAATGTTTTCAAGACCTTCGTGGGATGTTTGGTACGGCGATCTGGGATGAAAGTCGACATCGACTCGTCCTCGCTCGTGACCGGCTTGGAAAGAAGCCGTTGTTCTACTTCCATCGAGAATACCGACTGATCTTCGCATCGGAGATCAAGGCGATTCTGGCCGCAGCGCCGGAACTGGCTAAGATTGATGAAAAAACGCTCATGTTCTACTTCAAATTCGGCTTCGTCTGCGAGCCTTCGAGCATCTTCAAACAAATTCAAAAGCTCCCTGCCGGTCATCTGCTCACCTACCAGTCAAGTCAAGCGAAGCTGATCCAGTACTGGAAGCTCCCCTGGCCTACCAGCGGCGAGTCCGAGGACTCCCACCAAAACTGGACCGAGCGTCTGGATGAGCTTCTACAGGATTCGGTGGGACTCCGCCTCGAAAGCGATGTCCCCCTCGGAATCTTTCTTAGCGGCGGGCTGGACTCGAGTAGCGTCTTCCACTACGCCCACCGGGCTGGCCTACACCCCTTGAAGACTTTCACCATTGGCTTCGACCAACCTCACTGGGACGAGTCGAAGGACGCTCGGCGAATTGCCGATCATTTTCAGACGGAGCACCACCTGCTCAACCTCCCTGAGGCGGACATGCTTTGTGACCTACCGGGAGCGATATCGACCCTGGCCCGTCACTTCGACGAGCCTTTTGGGGACTCCTCCGCCCTACCCACCTATTTCATCTCTCGTCTGGCTCGCCATCACGTCACTGCCATCCTGGGCGGGGACGAGCTGTTCGCTGGCTACGACTCGTACAAGGGTTTTTATTTTGCCGAAACACATCGTCTCCTTCCGTCGTTCCTGGGTGCACGCCTGGCACCCGAAGCCATACAATTTTCCGCTCGCTTTTTGCCTTCGAGCCATCACTATTCCGCACTTAGATTGGCAAAGGTACTGCGACAGAGTGGATTGAAGCTAGAGGATCTTTACTTCGAAAAGATGGCTGCTGTGGAGGGGGAGACACTGAAAAGGGTCCTATCCCCCGATTTTTTTGAAACCTTGAAAAGTAGCATCCCGGAACACTACCCTTCCGACGTCTTGTCCGTGCTTCGGATGGAGGCTCCATTGGTGAACAGAATCGGCTACGCCGACATTCGCTTCCGCCTGCTCAACGACATGCTGGTCAAGGTAGACCGCATGAGCATGGCTAGCTCGTTGGAGGTATGCTCCCCGTTTCTAGACCACAAGTGGGTAGAGTTCTCGACCCTGCTAGCGTCGGATCTGAAGTTTCGACGTTGGCAAGGAAAACACTTGTTGCGCAGTGCACTTGAGTCGGCCCTGCCTCCAGAAAACCTGGCCAAACCGAAAAAGGGTTTCAGCGTATCCTTACGCGAATGGTTCAGAACTGGGTTACGAGATTGGGTCGAAGACTACCTCAACGGCGGCGACGACGATGGGGTGTTGGACAAAAAGGGGATTCAGGTCCTTTTGAGAGATCATAGCCAGGGGAAAAAGGACGACAGCGCAGCCATCTGGATTCTGTTGATGTATGTCGCCTGGCGGGAGCAGATCATGACACAGCTACCCAAGTGAAAGGCCTTCGACTCCGATACGCACCAGGTGTCTGGAGGCGAAGCAGAGATAAGTGAGATGCACAAGTTACAAACAAATCCCCAACACCAAATCACAAAAGACACTCCCGACCGATGACGTTGCGGTTTGATCATATGAAGATCAGACAAGGCAATTGAGTATTTTCCGATATTTCTAGATCATCCCCGCTCTATCTACTTGGAATTTTAGATTTGTTTGTATTTTGTATCTTGGTGCTTGCACTTTATTACTCCACCCAGCTTCACCTCATTCTGGCTTCCAGACTGCCCACGTACGCTTGAAGATCGATTTGGCGATGAGCTACACCCGAATTCATGGCCGCCTCTGCAACAGCGGGTGCGGCCCGCAGCAGGACTCTGGAGTCGAGAGGCTTGGGAAGGATGTATTCCGGGCCAAATGAGAGGGAAACACCTCCATAGGCTGTCATGACGTCATCGGGGACATCCTCTTTTTCCAGGTCGGCTAGAGCGCGGGTAGCCGCGAGCTTCATATCCTCATTGACCCCGCTAGAATGCACATCTAAGGCGCCTCGGAAGATGGACGGGAATCCGAGGACGTTGTTGATCTGGTTGGGGTAGTCGGAGCGCCCGGTCGCCATTATGACGTTGGGGCAGGTAGCCTTGACGTCCTCCCAAGAGATCTCTGGATCTGGATTCGCCATCGCGAATACGATCGGCTTGTCTGCCATAGATCGAACCATGCCGTCGCTAACCACTCCTGCCTTCGAGAGACCCAGGAGCACGTCGGCTCCCTCCAAGGCCTGGTTCAATGTTCGAGACGGCGTATCGACCGCAAACTCCTGCTTGAAGGAGTTCATGCCGGACTCCCTGCCCTTGAAGATCACCCCCCGACTATCACACAGGATCAGGTTTTCCTTGGCGATACCCAGACTTCGGTAGAATCGTGCACACGCAATCTTGGCCGCTCCGGCACCGTTGACCACGACCCTGGCCGACGCGATGTCTCTGCCCGTCAACTCCAGAGCATTCAGCAGCCCGGCACCAGAAATGATGGCGCTTCCATGCTGGTCATCGTGGAAGACCGGAATCGAGAGTTCCCTTTTGAGAGTCTGTTCGATGTGGAAGCACTCAGGGGCCTTGATATCCTCCAGATTGATACCTCCGAAGGTGGCTCCAGCAGCGTACAGACCCTTATCACGTCCTCTGGATCCTCGGAGTTGATTTCCAGATCGAAGACATCGATGTCGGAAAAACGCTTGAAAAGGACAGCTTTTCCCTCCATGACCGGTTTGCCGGCCAGCGCACCTATATTGCCCAGCCCCAGAACCGCCGTTTCGTTCGTGACCACAGCCACCAGATTTCCTCGGGCGGTATACTCGAGCGCTGCCTCTGGACTCTTCTGGATGATCTTGCAGGGCTCGGCTACACCCGGTGTGTAGGCCAACGACAGGTCCCTTTGCGTCATAAACAGCTTGGTGGGAACGACCTCAAGTTTCCCCTTTCGTCCCATCCGGTGGTACTCGAGAGCGTCTTCCATGTTACTCATCCTCATCAGGAGGTTGCATCGTCAGCCGCACACGTATGGCTCGTCCATCGCGGACCTCCAGGACCCGAGCTACGACTCCTTCGAGTCGGACGACCTCCCCACCTTGCAGGAGGCTGCCTTGCTGATCGACCAGGAGCCCGGAGAGAGTGTCCACGTGCTCCTGGTCCAGCTTGAGGTGGAGTTCCCGGTTGAGATGGCTTAGAGAAATCTGCCCCTCTACCAGGTAGGAACCGGGGCCCTTAGGCACGATCTCCGCAGTCTCGACGTCGAACTCGTCCAGTACCGATCCCACGATCTGCTCCAGCACGTTCTCGAGCGTAATCATGCCCACCGTGGTGCCGTGCTCGTCCACCACCAGAGCCATGTGCTGCCCCTTGGTCTGCATTTCCCGGAGCAGCTGGCTCAGGGGCATGGTTTCGGGGACGAAGGTCAAGGGCTTGGCAACCTCGTTGAGATCCAGATCTCCCTGGAGGGGAACGCCGATCAGATCCTTGATGTGGATCAGGCCGATCACGCTGTCTAGTGAGCCCCGACAAAGGGGATATCGAGTGTGCTGGGTTGCCCTGGCTAACACCAGACACTCCTCCAAGGAGCGACTGATATCGAAGAACACCACATCCGGTCGGGGCAGCATGACTTGCCGGCAGGACAGCTGGTCGAAATGGAATACGGCGTCCAGAAGGCGAAGCTCGGTAGGTGTGAGTTCCCCAGACCGGGCGCCTAGTCGAATCATGGACATGATCTCGGCCTCTGTGGCGGTGGCGGCTGGGCTCCCTGCGGTCAGCGAGTCGGTCAGCTTCTGGATGATCCGAATGAACGGATAAAAGACGCGCTGCAATCCCGCGAGTGGCCAGACAATCAAGGGCCAGAGTCTACGCCAGTGAATCGCACCGTAGGTCTTCGGAAAGATCTCCGACAGCAGCAAGATGCCGAGCGTGAGTAGAACCGAAAAAGCGGGTACCCAGGCCACTCCCAGAGCGGTGCTGGCATACATGCCCGAGAAAGCTGCCCCTCCGGTGTTAGCAACCGTGTTGAGGATAAGGATGGCCGCGGTAGGCACGGCGATCTCCCGCTTCATCGCGAGAAAACGTTCCGCCTGTGAGCGCCGCTTCCTGGAGGAGCGCACCGCCTCCAACGAGGCTACTCGGGTAGAGTACAGCGTTGCCTCAAAGAGGGAACACATGGCCGAAATGGACAGGGTTAAAACAACGACAATGATAAGACCCGTCATCTAAATCTCCTTGCACCTATCGTACCCGAAACCTCTGAGAAAACCAGAAACGACGTGACCACGGAAAAGCTGTAGAGGTCCTCTACAGCGCTCGGACTGCGGTCGAGGCTTCCTCAAATCGTCCCTACGGCAACGCTTGGATGCAATCTGTTTCCAATCGCCAAACACACCGACTATCACATCCGCAGTTCAACACTGGCGTCTTCTGTGGGATAATGGTGCCGTTTCCGCTAAAACTTTGGTCCATAAGTAGGGTCTGAGGACTCGCGAATTCGTTGTCGGGGCATGGGGGAAGGGACATCACAATTTAGATCTTTCGGAACTGCGAATCAACATAGCCTATATCCCTGGCACCGTTCCCTACCTCTCTTCTTTCCCGTTCAGCTTGGTCGAGTGGAGCGACGAGTGGACGAGTGTCGGTTTCGACTGGTTTCCAACGGATGCTCGGCGGGCGAAGAGCACACCCTCAATCGGATCTGGAAGTAGCAGATTCTGATGAGCGCCTCGAGTTTCTCACGCTTCAGTCCGACCGAGTGCTGAGTCACGGTGAGACACTGACAATCCTTCAGCGTCAGGAAAGAGCCCGCTACTTCACTTTTCTGGATTCCGACGTCTTCGCCACTGGGGAGTTTCTGTCCGACTTTATCCAAAGCCTTGCCAGCGGCTGACGCGGTCTTCTCCAGCCCATCAACCTTGGGCTACTGCGAAGAAACTGAAATGCCATCCTGGCAAATGTGGGATTCAGGAGTCTACAGCACACTGGCCGGTGGCACCTGCATAGGAACTACTCACTTCGCAGCCTATGACAATCGGATGCTGAATGAACTGGTGGCCGAGTTGGGCATCGACTTGAGGAGTTATTACTGGCGAGAGATCCCCAAAACGGTCCAGAAAGAGCTCACTCGAAGGAAACAGGTCAAGGCGGTATATGACACGGGAACACTGGCCAACATACTCCTCGACAACAGGGGCAGATCTCTAGAGTTGGCAACGGCGCCTGCACTCACTCACCTGGGGGAAATCAGCGTTTCTGTTCAGAGGAAAAGTTCCAGTCTACCTGGAACTCTGGAGCGACTTCTCAGAGGAACACTCGGAAGGCACATCTACTTCAGGGCGAAGTCGAGACAGTTCGTGAGTCTTCGAGAGGTGGGGATGGTCAGGTACAGAGCACGGGAACGGCGAGTCAGCTCGGAGATCCTTATGCGGCCCTGAGAGCCCATTTCAATGGAACCTCTACTCAAAAAGCGCACGAACCCGAATTCACCGGGCACTTCCGAGGGCTTGAAACTCAGCTGGAGCAACTCCATCAGAGATACCATAGTCGGCTCGATTCCAATGCCACTCCTTTAGCCCAACCGGCCCAATGATCAGTGCTCCTGCCAAGACCTGAAATAAGAACCCCAGTTTCCAACCCAATCATCGTTCTCGGAATGCACAGTTCCGGCACAACGCTGTTGTCACGCACCCTGTCTAGATTGGGGATACTCATGGGTGAGGACCAGTTGGTCTCGACGGGAGAATCCCGCTTTTTCCTCGATCTAAACGAGGAGCTACGCCTCAAGACCGAGGCTAACTGGTATCGCCCCGATCCCTTTCTTCGCCGGATCGATCAACTCAGGCAGTCCCACACGACGATGGAATCCTTGAGGGCGGCCTGTCTCTCGCGACGCTCCAAGCAATTCCTGGAAGCTCGGCGCTGGCGAAAATACGGCAGTATTTTCGATCAGCCCTGTCACTGGGGCTGGAAGGATTCTCAAAATTGTCTGACTTTTCCCCTCTGGCTGAGAGTCTTTCCGAAAGCCAGGATCGTTTTCATCGTCCGAAACGGAGTGGACGTGAGTGAAAGCCTGGTGGGTCGAGAACGGCGGATTCGTAGCCGGAACTGGTTCGGACGTGCTCGCTATTACCTGAGGTCGATGACGTCGCGGCACCCCTCCGCCAATAGCCTGAGTGGATTCAGCCACCCGGAAGGTTTTGGCTTGTGGAAACGATACTGCGAGTCTGCTTTGGGCGCCGTGGGTAAGCTCGATAGCCGCCAACTGTTGACGCTTCGCTTCGAGGATCTGATCCGCTCGCCAAAGCATCACCTACGGAGTCTGGTTGAGTTCGTTGGTCTGGATCTGAACCCGGCAGATATTGACGCCGCCGCCGAGAAGATCATTCCTGGAAAAGGCTGGACATTCGTGTCCAGCCCTGCCCTTCTTGAGTTCTACCGAAGCAGGAATAACGAACCCTTGATGATACGCTTTTCCTACGATCAACTCCCCCCGACGAGTCAACTCCACGCGGATGACAAACCTGGTTAGATCGAACGATCATTCCTCCCCTATGGAGAATGTTAGAACCAATCCATCGACCATAACTGCAAGCGAGAGGGCCCATGATCATTCAAGAAAAAACTCCCCTACGCCGGCGGCGTTGTTGCGACTAGCCCAGACATCTGAGGTTTGAAGTCAAGTCTTTTTTTCACTATTTTTCCTCTAAATCAGCTGGTTGCGTTTTTTCCACAGCTTGATTGCTCTCTACAAGAAGGCCAGCAAAGGGGCGTTGTTCGCCTTCAAAGAAGCCACATAAATGGCGTCGTCGTAGGGGACCCGGTTCTTCCAGCAGCGGTAGATTATGCGCAGCCACTTGAAGGCCAAAGAGCGCACCGCGACGTGATGATCTTTCCCTTGGCTGACCTGCATCTGGTAGAACGCTTGCGCCCAGGGGCACCAGTGCCAGGACTGAGCGGCGAATGCGTGAACGCCCTGGCGGACGAACTTGGGACAGGCCCAACGGTAAGACCGTGTCCTTCCTCTACTGCTTGCATTTCTGCTGATGATATCTGTCCTCGTAGTTCCGTGGCAGCTCAGATCTGGTCATGCCCTATCCGGTATCGCCGCAGCCTCCGGCAGCCCGGGCACTAGGACAAGGAGGTCCTGGTTCATTCGAAGCGAGTCCTTCGGGGTCATCTCGGCGGAGCCCCTGGCCCGCAATATCGCCAAGTCGTTGGTCCAAATTGTCCTGGGATGGCTGAATCCGGTTGGGCTGGCCCTTATCGCTGGGGAGATAGTGGGGCACCTCAGCTCGGTAGCGCAGATGCTTTCTCGGTTCCGTTTGACGACCTCGATCTCCGAGCTGTTGACTCCGCTGAAGTGGCACCGTCTGCTACGGATCCTTCATAGCAACCGAAAATTTCCTCTGATCTTGTTTCCCTCAGCCCTGATCGAAACCCTCGCGCTCAGTCTCCCCGTCCCACTCATCGGATACGGCTATGGTCTGGAAGCTGCCGGTTTCTTCAGCCTGGCTCAGCAGGTCGTGACGATTCCACTTGGATTCGTCGGCCGCAGCTTTTCCGATACGTTCCACGGTCGCATAGCGGCCCAGGCGCGAGCAAATGGGGGAAGATCCTGAGGGGCTCCCTCCCGACAGGCCCTGATCCTGTCCGCGATCGGGATCGGTCCTTCTCTTGTTCTAATACTTGTGGGCGAGAAGCTGTTCCGGCTGGTTTTCGGTACGGCGTGGGCGGAGGCCGGTGTTCTTGCCGGCCTGATGGCTCCCTGGGCGCTGGCACGATTGGTGGTCGTTCCCTTGAGTCGAGTCGTTCTGGTTTTCAATCGCCAGGAATTGAAACTCCTCTATGATGTGTGCAGTCTAGTCGTCGTCGTGGTGGTCCTATCGGTTGGGATTAAGCGAGCATCCTCCCTGCCCACGACCATAGCCTGGCTGAGCCTGACACAGACAGCCCTTTGCGGATTCTACTTTCTACTGCTCCGTAAGGCCGCTGCCCAGGGAGCAGAGATTGGGGGTCCGTGACAACGCTATGAAACCCCTTGTCGGGAGACGCTACGTTAACATATAGTTCCCGTGATTCTTGTCGTGCTTCGCCCCGTCGGCTGGCAACAGGCTCTCCATGCGGCCACATCTGAGGAAACGGTTTGAGCTCAACCCCGTCTATCTATTTGCCTTGGGTGTCAGTCTCCTGGCAGGCTGCCAAACCGCTCCCACTCGCTCCTCCAACCCGGATCAGTGGCCACTGCTGTTCATTACGCTGGATCCCCTGCGTGCCGATCGCTTGGGCGCCTACGGTTACAGCCGGCCGACCTCTCCAGCCCTGGATGCCTTTGCCAAAACAGCTACCCTGTTTCAGAACGTCACCTGCAGTATGCCTACGACACTTCCTTCACACCTGACCATCTTCACTGGTCTGTCCCCGACTCAGCATGGGGTCACCCGCAATGGAATGGTTCCGGCGCAGGACCTGGTCTCGATCTTTGATCTTCTGGGTGACCAGGGAATCCCCAACGCCGCGGTAGTATCAGCTCAGGTCCTGGACGAGGAGTACCTCCAAGGCCTCGGTTTGAACGAGGTCTTTTTTGGAGACGGTTGGTCTATGGGAGCAACACAAGTGCCGGGCGATGCGGTCACTCGTCGAGCAGAGACTTGGATATCGGAGCGGAGCGACCAGCCCTTCGCCCTCTGGCTTCACTACTTCGATCCACACGAACCCTACGATCCCAAGCCCGACTTTGCCCAGCAGTTTGTCATCGGCTATGACGGCCCTTGGGGGAACAGTTTGTCCACCGAGTGGCTGGTTTCCCTCAATAGCGAGGAGATCGCCTTCCAACTGACTGGCCGGGATCAACGACATATCTCCGACCTCTACGACGCCGAAATTGCTTTCCTGGATGCGCAGCTGGGTCGCTTGTTCGAATTTCTCAAGACACGAGGGATTTGGGAGCGACTGCTTGTCGTCATAGTGGCAGGCCATGGACAGGCTCACGGAGAACAGGAGTTCTGGGGTCATGGGGAACTCCTGCTGGAGCCGGTTATCAAGGTTCCCCTTCTGATAAAGCTACCCCACCAGGATCGTGGCCACAGGGTGAGCGAACCGGTCCAGACACTCGACATCGTTCCCACTCTGGCCGCCCTGCTTGGCCTAGAGACACCGGCCGGTTGCACCGGTCGATCTTTGCTGCCCGCCTTTGAGGGGGAAAAATTGGAGACCACCCCTCCTCGCCTGGTGGAACGCCGTACGTATCCGTCCAACCCGACACGACGCGGCATCGCGCTGCTCAGCCAGGACTGGAAACTCACTCACTATCGAGAGACCGAGGGATCCGAAAACCACCTGGGCAAGTCCACCGGTAGGGAAGGGCTCGATGGGCAGAACTTCTTTACACCAGACGCCCCCGGTCTGGGACTGCTGCAGGAGATCCTGGCCGCGCAATCCAGCCAGGGAGAGGAACAGACTTCCCCACTATCGCAGGAAAGGCTTGAAATGCTGCGCTCTCTCGAGTATGTCCAATGAACAGGAAGCGACAAGGCAATAATATGGCACTGGAACAAGCGCCGAGGAGAATGGAGGCTTTGTTTGATGGGTAATTCCAAACAGATCTTGAACTTTATTGATGGCAGCTGGCAGAGGTCGCCAGAAGCCTTAACGCTGAGCGTGATAAATCCGGCCACCACGGAGGAAATAGCCAAGGTCCCACTCTCGGCAGCCGCCGAGGTGGGACAAGCGGCCGATTGCGCCGCGCAGGCCTTTCGGGACTGGCGCCGCACACCACCGTCCGAGCGAGTTCAGTACCTTTTCAAACTCAAGCAGCTGTTAGAGCAGAATTTTGACGAGGTGGCCCGGACCGTTACCCAGGAATGCGGGAAAACGCTGCAGGAGGCCAGGGGTGAGCTGCAGCGGGGGATTGAGAACGTCGAAGTTGCCTGCGGGATTCCCTCAATGCTTCAGGGTTACAACAGTGAGGACATCGCCTCGGGTATCGACGAAACCATGATCCGCCAGCCGGTTGGCGTCGTGGCTGCCATTACGCCCTTCAACTTCCCGGCCATGATTCCTCTCTGGTTCACCCCTTACGCGATCGCCTGTGGCAACTGCATCATTCTCAAGCCCAGCGAAAAAGTCCCACTCACCCTGCAGAAGATCCTGGAATTAGTCGAACAGACGGGTCTCCCCAAGGGAGTTATCCAGCTCATCAACGGCTCCAAAGAGACGGTGGATGCGATTCTGGATCATCCCCTGATCCAGGCCATCAGTTTCGTAGGCTCGACCCAGGTAGCCCGGTATGTCTACAGTCGAGCGGCAACGCAGGGAAAGCGAGTGCAGTGCCAGGGAGGTGCCAAGAATCCTCTCATTATTCTCCCCGATGCGGATATGGAAGCGACTTCCCGGATCGTAGGGGAATCCGCATTCGGATGTGCCGGCCAACGCTGTCTGGCCGGCTCGATCGTCGCAACGGTGGGCGCAGCTCACAGACCCTTCCAGAAATCTATCACGGAGGTCGCACGGTCCCGTCGGCTAGGATTTGGTCTGGACGACGGTGTCGAGATGGGTCCTGTCATTTCGGGTGAAAGCAAGGAACGGATCGAAGCTCTGATCGAGCAGGGAGCAAGTGGCGGTGCCAGTCTGACAGTCGATGGACGTCATCCCGAAGTACAGGGCTACGAGGCCGGCTATTTCGTGGGACCGACAATCCTCAGTGACGTTCAACCCGAAGACAGCCTGGTCTCCACGGAGATCTTTGGACCGGTGTTGAGTCTGCTGCACTTCGAACACGTCGACGACGCCATCGAATTCGTGAACGGCGGACGATACGGCAACATGGCTTGTCTCTTCACCGGAAGCGGGGCGGCTGCTCGGAAATTTCGCTATGAGGTAGAGGCGGGCAACATTGGGATCAACATCGGAGTCGCCGCCCCGGTCGCATCCTTTCCCTTCAGTGGCTGGAAGGACAGCTTTTTCGGTGACCTGCACGGACAAGGCCGAGATGCAGTCGACTTCTACACCCTGAAGAAGGTGGTAGTAGAGCGCTGGCCGTCGGAATCCCGGTAGCAGCGTCCAGAATGCAAGGAAATGAGTCGTGGAACTACTGTGGTGCGCGCGCAGTTAGGCAGAAGCCGGTCAAACCGCCTATGAGAGGAACTCACAATTTCGTTTCCCATTTGGTTATTCATGGAACAGAGTTGTACACTGTCACGGTGCCTGTGAGACATTCGCCTTCGGAGATGATGGGGAGACACCAGCACGACCGTGCGAACCTTAAAAAGGCAGCCCAGGGTTTGGCAGCGGAAGCATTTCCCAGCCATCAGATCTAAAGGATCCGATAGAGTACCTGTCGGCGACTGATTCAGAACGTGCCGGAGTGGTGGAATTGGCAGACGCGCTGCGTTCAGGGCGCAGTGGGACATAGTCCCGTGGGAGTTCGAGTCTCCCCTCCGGCACCATTTCTCTGCTGTTGTTTACAACAAAGGACTTACCGTACCGTTTCCCTCGAATAGCTAACCGCTCCCAGATTCTGCTGCACCCCCAGTTGGAAGTCGCCTTGGTGGAGTCAACAGCAGGTGCTTCGGAGGATATCGTCATCGATGAACTCGAAGTCTTCGTCAAGGGGTAGGAGAACATTGCCTGAACATTCGTCCTCAGTGTATCTAACTTAAAGGAGAGATCAATATGTGTGGAATTAGTCCAGACCGGCCGCTGTGGTTGAGATTATCTGCGGGTTGGGCTCTGCTGGTCGTTTGGATGGCTGGCGCGTGCACTTCTCCGCCACCGGAGCCTGAGACGCCCACGTCGCCAGCTCCAACTGAGGGCATTACCGGCATGACCCAGGGTGGTCCTGATCTCCAGGTTCCTCCCAGTACGCCCGAAGGGGAGACCTGGATCTATCAACTGGGACTGCCGTTCCAGGCAGATCAGGACACGGGAGGCTACTTCATTAACATCCGCGTGGCCGGGGTCAAGGGCACCGACTTCGAGAACGGGTCCGACGTCGTTCTTTTCGATAACATCACCGACGTCAGCAGTGAAGGCGCGGTTCCGATTACCCGAAACCATCGCGAACCCAACCCCAACTCAAAGCCGGCTAATCAAGAGGCGATTATGGTCAAATACCCCGTCATGGGCGGTTTCGTTCCCGGAGGTGCCAAGCGGCCCGATGGTTCTGACCACCCTCACGCGGGCACCGGCTTCGGAATCAACCAGGCCGTGGCTTGGCGGACCGAGTTTCCGGGCCCCCCGCCCTACGGTGTCAACTGGTTTGGATTTAATCACCACACCAATGAGTTTGAGGACAGGAGCCAGCACTATCAGTACAAGGAGGTCCACCAGCTTTCCTACGACGGGGACTCGTTCCAGGTCGTCAAGACCGAACGTCTGGCCTCCGAGGACCTGCTCTCCGGCTGGAAGCTGAACACCGGGCTGATGAATGCGATCCCAGACGGGGATGACCTCATTCTGGCCATGGGGGGTAGCAGGGAGAGTCAGGCCGGTGGATCTGGTGTGGCTCGGTGGAGAAGAGTGGATGGGCAGTGGCAGGTGGTTTCCTTCGTCCCGGTCACCGGGGCCGACGGCTCTGGAGAATCGAGCCTGATCCGAGACCTGGACGGAGCCCTGCTCTTTGCCTGTCGCGGAAGCCGGGGGCCGGCCACGGTGGAGGCCTCCGAGTCCCACACTGCCGTCAATGACATCAGGGTCTGGCGTTCTCAGGACAATGGAGAGACCTGGGAAAAGACCATTCACGTCCGAGGGCTGATCTCTGCCGCCCCTATTACCCTGAATCGAGCAGCCGACGGAACGCCCTTCATCGCGGCCAATCTCTATCAGGTGTTTCTTGAAGGCCTGGACCGTCTCAAGATCCCCAAGGACTCCCAAGGTAGGCCCGTGCTGGGAGGCCGCTCCCGGCATACCCTTGGCTTCTGGCCTCTGAACCAGGAAAGAACCGGGCTCGAGACACCCATCGTGGCGCGAGATCTAAGAGCGGAGTTCGGGCCGGCTCCCGGTGAGACCGCTTGGCGAGTAGATCATCCCTGTTCCATGATTCTGCGTCTGGCAGACGGCAAATGGCACAATGTGGTCGCCATGCGAATTCTGGAATACGGGGAGCTTACCCATATGCAGATGCCGACCAAACATAGCGGGGCCTACCTGGAAGAAGTACTGTCCGCCGGAAAGCCCATTGCAGCGTGGAACTTCTGAAGGCCGAAACGGAGCAGAATGGTGTTCGTGGGAAGGGAGAGAAGCAATGTATCGCAAGTTGAGGAATCACCGGCAGCTGTGGGTGATATTCCCCCTTTTGATTGCCGCATGTGGGCCAGCTCAGGAGCTATCGGACACGGGGTCTGGCCCGGGGGAAGCAGTTTCTGGACTTTCTCCCAACGGTGAAATCCAGGTCCTTCGTGATGGGGAAGTTACTCGAACCGTTCCTGCTGAATACATTCCTCTTGACTACCCTGAAATGCCCTGGAGAGGCGACCCCGGCATTGGTGCCAGCCAAGATGGAACCCTCTATGTTGCCCTCTACCACAGGATCTTCTACTCCAATGACGGTGGCAGAAGCTGGGATTTTCACCCCATTCCGGCTGAAATCCTCGAACCGCCCGAAGGGCCGACCGATGGCAGCGTCGGCAACTACGATTCCTTCCTGGTTCTGAGGGATGGGACCTTGCTTTGGGCTTATCGTGGAGCCGCCGAAACTGATCACGTGATCCGCAGCACGGATGGTGGGAAGACCTGGGAGCCCTGGAGCCGAATCGAGGAGATGTCCCCATACGATTCGGCCGGAGGCAACCAGAACTGTATGGTTGAGCTTAAGGATGGAACTCTTCTCTGGCCCACGCGGTTGGGACCTCGGGGAGAATACTTGGAAGCGAGGCGCAAACAGATCGAGGGGGGTAGTTCCTGGACCGGGCCTCCCTCCTGGACTACATACCTCTACCGCTCTCAGGACGGAGGCCGCAACTGGGGGGACAAGAGCCTTCTCCAGGAGTGGGGTACCGAAGCCCATGTCTTCCAGCTCAGCTCCGGACGACTTCTCGCCGCGATTCGCTACCAGCGTACCGGTGCAGCCCCGGCCCCTGCGAACGAGCCCGATTATCTCGCGGACGCTGACCGCCGGACTGATATTCCCAATCCTTCCGGGATACGGCCAGGGCGTGGCAACCAAAGTACCGTGGGCAAGCGCGTATTTCTCGCGGATTCCATCGATACGGGGAGGACCTGGACTGATTTCCGGCCGCTCTGGAGGAAAGCCGGAGGCCCCATGGATATCGCCTTCGGAGAGGCACACGGACATCTGTGCCAGCTCTCGGACGGGACTGTCATCCTGGTCCACGAGCGGCGCTACCCCTACGAGCAAGGTGACATCAGGGCCCGCGTCAGTCGCGACGAAGGTCGCACCTGGCTTCCGGAGGTCTACCAGCTTAGCTCCGGTCATGGCTTCGGAGCCAGTGTCGTCCTGGCGGATGACACCATCGTCACGGCGGTTGGGAATTCTCCGCTGGACGAGAAGGGCCGCAATCCCAGTGGAAAGTGGATCGCCCAGGTCGTCCGATGGCGACTGGCCGAATAAGAGGCCGAAGAGGGAGAAGCCCAGGGAACAGGAGGAGCAAGTGTCCATCAGGCCTCTCAAGCGAGTTGCTCAGGCCCAGCCAACGATCGAGGGAGCGGGCGTACGATTGCGTCGTGCTTTCGGCTTCGGAAAGACTGACGAATTCGACCCCTTCCTATTGCTGGATGATTTTCGGAATGAGAATCCTGATGACTATCTTGCCGGCTTTCCTGGGCACTCCCATCGGGGTATTGAGACGATCACCTACGTTCTCGTCGGGGAGGTCAGCCACGGCGACAGCCTGGGAAACAGTGGGAAATTGGGGGCGGGGGACGTGCAGTGGATGACTGCGGGAAGTGGAATTCTTCATCAGGAGATGCCCAGGGAAGGATGCATGGATTCCAGCTGTGGGAAAACCTGCCCTCCTCACTCAAGATGTCCTCTCCTCGGTACCAGGATGTTTCGGCCCCTGATATTCCAGAGGTAGTCGATGATGATGGCACCACGGTGCGCGGCGTCTGAGGCGAGTTCTGGGGTCAGAAAGGGCCAGGGGATGGTATTGCCGCGGATCCTCGGTACCTGGATGTATCGGTCCTACCCGGCCAGCGAAAGTCCTTGCCGGTTAAGGCGTCCCGGCATGCCTTCGCCTAGGTGTTCGGGGGTTCGGGAACTTTCCGTGACGCCTCCCGGGCGCTTTCCGTCCAAACCGACCAGGAGGGAGCAAGCGATGATGGAATACTCGACGAAGCGGGTAACCGGTCGCTGGTTCTCTTCGACTCCGGTGATGAGGTGACGGTCCAAGCTGGGGAAGTCGGTATCAGATTCCTTCTGGCCTCGGGTAGGCCGCTCGAGGAACCGGTTGCCTGGCGCGGCCCCGTCGTGATGAATCTCGACGAAGAGCTACGACAGGCCTACGCGGAGCTGCGCGAGGGGACGTTCATCAAGGCGTAGTGAAGCGCCCGGCCATTTCCTGGTTCGATAGTAATAGGGAGCCACGAATTGTCGGAACATTACGCCACCATCGATTGGAAACGAGGCTCCGCAGAGTTTACGTACGATTCCTACTCTCGCGATCACACCTGGAGCTTCGAAGGGGGAGTCCAGGTCGCCGCTTCGGCGGCGCCGGTCTATCTGGGTAACGCCAGCCTGATTGACCCAGAGAAAGCCTATGTGGCCGCGCTCGCAAGCTGCCATATGCTGACCTTCCTGGCGATCGCTGCCCGGAAGCGCCTTGTCGTCGATCAATACCGCGATGCGGCTGTGGGTTTCCTGGAGAAGAACCAGAATGGGAAGCTGGCGGTTTCACGGGTGGTCCTCAAGCCTAGGATTTTATTCGGTACCTCTGCCCCGACAAGCGAGGAGTTGAAAAAGCTCCACTCGCTCGCCCACGGAGAGTGCTTTATCGCGAACTCGGTGCACACTGCGATCACGGTGGAGTCATCCTGAGTTCAGATCCGTGCCGGTGAGACCCGGACGTCTCTGTTTATGGCGATATGGGTGCCATAAAGACAACGCTGGGAATCCCGGAAACGCTATTCGCAATGCCAAAGCCACGGCTGCTCTTCGTGGGCGAAGTCTCAAGCAGTTGGTGACAGTGGCGCTGGAGGAATAACTTGGAGAAGGAGATTGGCTAGCAGTCAGACCAGCCCGGCTGGCGCTCCGTCTTTGGAGGAGCCCGATCCGGGGAGACTGCGTCAGTCGATCGCACGGTAGAGGCGGAGTTCGGCCAGGTGGACCCGGGCGACTGGAGGTGACCCTGGACACCAACGCGGTCTCGGCGCTTTTCGAGAGATTGAGGTCGCACGTTTGCATCGACTTGGCGAGGAACTGGTAGCCGCAAATGATTCGGCGCCTCGCTATTTTCAGCACGAGCCGTACGCACCGGAGAGTCGGAAAAACGGCGGGCCTGTACTTAGGAAGATCGAGAACACGCTTCACTTTTCTGGGCTCTTTAATCGACTCGCCGATCATCCCAGAATCCTCAGGATTGTCCAGCATATGGTCGGTCCGGATCTACCCACGGTCTCCACCAGGATTCCGCCTATTGGCCCATGGAACCCCCAAACCTGGTGACTGTGAGCATCATGCTCAACGATACTTTCCCCGAGAATGGCTGCTTCAAGATCATTCCCAGGAGCCACAAATGGGGACTTCAGGAGTGGAGGCGTCTCGTGCGGGGGCATCAGGAACCTCTGGCCGATCGGGATGATATTGACCTGTCAGGAGAGATTGATGTCCCCCTATCAGCCGGCAGTGTGCTGCTCTTCCAGAGCCTTGTAGTGCATGGCTCCGGAGCGGATCCTTCCCCCAACGCGAGGAACACCGCGTTATACGCATACTTCTCTCCAGATGTCCGCTATGTTCTAGGCGGCAACCCGCCTACCCACATCGGCGAAGAGGCGGCCGACGGACGAGGACATGGTTTTCCGGTTGTCGCCGGACTCGAGGGCGAAGAGACACTGACACTCTTCACCCAGATGCCGTAGACAGTCTTCGATGAGCTCCACTCTCCAACCCCTGGACCTGGCCATTCTCGCGATCTACTTCGTAGTGGTGACCTTTCTGGGTGTCGTGGTGGGTAGAAAGAAGACCAGCACGATGGCTGATTTTTTTATCGCGCGCAGTCGCTGGGGACCAATGGTGGCCTTCGTCTTCGTGTTCGCCTCGTCAGTGGGTGGAGCAGAGGCAGTAGTGTTCGCCGGGGGTGCCTACAGAAGTGGTCTTTCGGGAGTCTGGCGCTGGTTGGCGGGCATTTGTGGTGTAATCGTCTACTATCTCTTTTCCACCATCTACAAGCGCTCCCGGGTGTTCAACTTGGCGGAATTCTCCGAGATGCGTTTTGGACACAAAGTCGCCACCTTCTACGCCCTTTATGGGAGCCTTCTACTCCTTTTCCAGGCGGGTGTTTTCGCTTTGGGCGGAGGGAAAAGCATTGCCGGACTCTCAGGACTCTCGGTCGATCAGTCCGTCTTGTTATTCAGCTTCGTGGTGGCGTGGTATCTAGGATCTGGTGGACTGATGTCCTCCCTTCTCACCGATATCTTCCAAGGGATTCTGGCACTCACCGCCTTCTGTTTTCTGCTGCCTCCCTTTCTCTGGGAAGCGGCTGGCGGATTCGCTGCGCTGCGCCAGCTTCCCCCAGAGGGATGGTCGCTTTATTCGGAAGAACTCCCGTTGAGCTATGTGACAGCACTGATTTTCTCGGCCACATTTGGCGCGATCGCCTCCCCCTTTCTCTTCAGCCTGTTGGGGGTGGGAAAGGACGAACGAGCGGCCACCCAGTGTGCCTGGGGGCACCTCTGGTAGTCGCACCATTACGATTTGTTTGCCCTCTACAAACCTGGTCTCAGCGATCCGGAGCAGGCCAGGGGGCTCGTCATGAAAGAGATCCTGCCCGTGGGACCACTGGGACTTCTGATCGCCAGTGTTTTCGGCGCTCTGATGTCCACGGTCGACACCTTGGCAGCGTCCAGCTCAGCTCTGGTTGTTGACCACATCCCGAAGGCCAGGATTCTGCCCTCGCATAGCCCTAAATCCTATTTGAGATGTGCCCGGATCTGGGGCTTCTTCTCTTACTTCATCGCGCGCTAATTCGACTCCATCAAAGAGTTCATTGAGTTTCTAGGCCCCCTGATGCTGCTGATGGGTGCCCCTCTGTTCTTCGGGGTTGTCTGGCGAAAAGCCAACCGGCAAGGAACCTGGGCCGGGCTGGCATCCGGGGCATTCCTCTATCTTTTTTTCCGCTTCCTGGACACACCGGCCGGTGACCGGTTTCAGTTGGAAGCTCTTCCGTTTCTAGATGGGATCTGGAGCGATCACGCTTTCGCCTTCAGGAGCTTTATCCCCGCGATAGGCTGTGCGCCGACCTTCTTTCTAGTAAGCCGTCTCACCCAGGAGGAGCCACGGACTCTTTTGAACCGTTTCTATTGCGTAATGAACACTCCCATCGGGCAGGAAGCAAAAGTCAGTGCGGTCGGGATTCACTTGCCGGTCATGGGAGAAGAGAAAGTCGGGCGCCCGGGGGATCTGGACGAAGAGGCGCCGGAGAGACTCTATCAATCCTATGCGGCCTACAAAGTGAGGGGATCGAATAGTTCTCTGGAACTTGTACGGGAGCCGGGCCCCGGTTAGTATTGTCGAGGCTTCATCTGGGTGAGTGCTTGCTGCTTCCTTCTCGTTCTCATCCTATGGCTGGGTGCGCGACTGATGGCCCAACTGAGCCTGGCTGCGTAGTAGGCGGCCAGGACGATCCCCTATGACGAAAGCCTGAGAATCGCCTATACTAAACGTATTTTCAAATGAGTTTCCTTCGTCGACTAGTCGTTCGAGTCGCCCACGAACTGCGCGATAACCCAGAAGTCCGCGCCAAAGCCACAGAGGTCTTGGAGGACGACGTCAAACCCCGTGCACAGAAGGCATGGCGGGAAGCCCAGCCCAAAATCGCCGAAGCCAAGGTGGACCTTAAGCGGTTCGCTCGAAAGGTGCGCGAGGAATATCGGAAGGGCCGCTATGGCTGAGCACACTGGAACGTAAATACGGCAACGTTTGTGGCGAGCGGGACGGGTCGAGTTCGCGAAGCGACGACGAACGCCATGTCTTGCCATAGTGGAGGAGGCGCGACAAAGAAATCGGCGCGTCCCGGCGCCACCCGGGGGGCTGATGGGGGTTGCGGACGATCTCTGCGTTGGTCGTCGTCGAAGATGGCCAAGCATCGCCTTCCTTCTCCTGCCTTGATCTCGCCTCGCAAGCCCCATCTGCAAACGTTGCCGTAGTTACGTTCCAGTATACTCAGGGTCTGCGCAAGAATAACTTGGTAGAAAGTGGCGCTCAGATTTGCACCAGATTTGGCCGCGAACGATCGAGCGAAACCGCCGGCGCAGCCGGGTCCACGTTGGGGATTTTGCGATTGAGGAGCGGCCGAAGATGGCGCGAAGATGAGATGCCAAAATGCCAAGTTATTTTTGCGCAGACCCTAAGGTGATGGAAGCAGGTCCTCGATGCGCCAGGAGATCGGGCGGTCGCGCTTGTCGAAGGAGAATCGTTCTCCCAGATTCCCGGTTGTGGACACGAATCCGTCGAAGCCTGGAAGGCGGGCCAGCTGTCGCAGCTCACTGGCGTTGGGCTCATGGCGATTCAGATCGACCCCCGCTCCCAGGAAGAGAGCACACTCGGCCTCACGGCAGACAGGCCCATAGATCTCACCCAGATCCTGGGACAGCGGATTCGTTCCGAGAGCCTCTTCCGGATTACATAGGTAGCCATACCCGGAAAGTCCCTCGGTAAGCTGACGCCCGCTGATCACGTTCACCACAAGCTCGTCTACGAGACCCTTCCGTACCCAATGTTGCCAATCCAGGTAAAGGTTCCCGTAGGGTGGGCCCAGGTATTGCCCTCGAGGGATTGCCAGCGAAAGGCGTGGACGTCCCTTCTGCAAGAGCTGCTTCACCTGGGCCAGAAACTCAGTCAGATACTCTCCCCGCAGTCTTCGCCACGACTCCAGATCGAAGTCCCCTTTGGTGATGTTTCCCCCGAAGCGTTGCCGGTACTTCTCAACGATGGGCGGATTGAAACCGTACTGGTCCCCGAATTCAGCGGGGAGCACGTAGGAGCGTGTACAAAGGTGTAGTTCGTCGGCCGAGGTCTCGGTCAACATATCCCGCAGCATTTGAAGGCGATACTCGCGTACTTCCTCATAGGCGTAGCAAAGGACGCCCCAATGTGGCCCCTTTCCTGACCGATCCACCTCGAGAAACTGGGGGTTCTCCTGCGAAAACCGACTCTGATAGGGGTAGGGAGTCCCACGAGGCCGGTACGAGATCCGCCGGTAGACCCTCGTCTAGAAAGGGAAGATAGAGGAAGGCCTGTGCGCCGTTGGCACGGGTTGCCTGGACGAAATCATCCAAGGTCCGGACGGCTACCTCTGACAGACGCTCCCAGAACTCTGACCAGCCTCGGGCCACTGCGGCATTGTCCTGCCTCTGGACGCAGCATTGTTCGATGAACCAATGGTCGACCCGCCAATAGAATCTCTCAACCCCGAAGCGGGGCCTCCAGTACGCGACTGCTTCTTCCAATCGGGATAGAGTGTCCAGGGGCGCCTCTTCCCGGCCATACTCAACGTGGTCGGGCCAATGGACCCTGAAGTCTACCTCTTTTTTTCTGGCCGCAACGTACGAAGGGGCAGTGGCTCAGGGATGGGGAGATCTTGCGGCACTGCGTGGGGAAGAGTTGCCCGGCTCTCTCCTCGGAACCTGGCTTCCAATCGCTAGCCGCTCACGCCGAGCGCGGCTCTGTCTGAGCGGACTCCGAAGAGTTTGCAGGGTTTCTGCAAGGCGAAAGTGGCCGCCCGGGCCCTTCTGGTCCTTTCGGAGCGGCCGCTAACAGTGATGATTCAGCCTGCCTGGATCGTCCTATTGGCCTTGTCAAAGGTCATACGTCTGCCACTCCAGTAGGCGTCAGTTGCCATGATGCAAGCGATGGAGTGGTTGTAGCCGTTTTCGGCATTGCAGTAGAGGCGTTTGGGGTCTCTATGCCGAAGCGCGTCCAGCCAGTTGTTCATGTGGCTCGAGGTGCCCGGTGCGGCCGGAATGGCAACCATATCTCCCAACTTGCCCTCGGTATCCACACCTGAGCCTGTGAAGTGCCAGTCCTTATCGGGGTCGGCATTGACTTCCTGCGCGCCATCCATCCAGTTTCCACCGCCACCGGCTTGGAAACTACCGAGGGTTCCGTGTGCCCGCGTGTTTTTTCCGAAGCTGTTGACGAGGTTGGTGGAATACACGGCCATCAGCTTCTTGCCGTTCTTTTCATACTCGAGAGCCGTCTCCAGGGTATCCGGATTTTCCCTCCAGTCCTTCCACTGGTAGATGCCGCCATGAGCGACAACACTGGTGGGAGTCGACAAACCACCCAGCATGTGGGCCAGGTCGATGCCATGTGTCATCCACTGATCGATGATGCCGCTGGAGAAATCCTTGAAGAGGCGAAAACAGCGCAAGATTCGTGGATCGAAGGGGCGGTGCGGTTTTCCCATGAGCCAGGTGTTCCAATCCAGATCGCTCTCTTTGATCCAGGAAAAATCCTTCCCTTTTCGGGCCCATCGATACGGGCTGTAGGCATTCCACTGAATCTCGAGCTTGGTCACGTCGCCGATGAGTCCGTCGGCGATCATCTTGGCAGCCTGACGATACTTGGGCCAGGCGCGCCTCTGGGTTCCGATCTGCACGATGGTACCGGCCTTCTTCACCGCGTCCAGGGCTGCGTTGGCCTCCTCCAGGACATTGCCCATGGGCTTTTCGCAGTAGGCGTCCTTACCAACCTCAGCCGCCAACTTGAGGATCTGGGCATGGGCATGGTCGGGAGTAGAGATGATCAGGGCATCGAGTCCACTGTCTGCCAGGATTTCTTCGTGATGGCGGTAGACCTTGGGAGCCTTTCCCGAATTCTCCTGAACGAAGGCTGTGGCTTTGTCGCGGCGGTGGCCCCAAAGGTCACAGACCGCGACCAGGTCAGCATTGAACTCCTGGTTGTGTTTGAAGAATTCCTTCATGAGGCTGGTGCCGCGGCCTCCGGGGCCCACGATACCGATATTGATACGGTCGTTGACGTCCCGGCCGCTGATGGGGGCGGGAAATCCGGTCAGGGCCAAGCCTGCTCCCATCCCGGTTGACCGGGTCAGAAAGGAACGCCTGCTGATTGAAGATTTGCTCATCTTAGTCCTCCTCGGAGTGTTATTCTTGCAGAACGGCGATCCAATACCGTTCCGAGCGCGATTGAAGGTCCGATTCGCCTAGCTTATCCTACGAGCCCAAAAGGATCAACAATTAACGATTCGAGCCGCTCGGACGGATCACTCCATGCGTGAAAGTCTCGCCACCGTGGCCCAGAGCCCCGAGGGCAGCTACTTGTCCCAGCCAGACCAACTTTCGATGGAGGTGGATTCCCAGAGGCCGACTCCGTCTGCTCCAGCCTCGGACGCAGCAGTGGCCCCAGCCTCCAAACGCGGTGCGACCCTTTCCAACCCTAATTGCTCCATGTTGTAGCAATAGAGACAGGTCAGGATGTTAGCGTCGGGTCCGGCCAGTGGTCTGGCTGCCTGGGTTTCCAGTCTGATGGTTTGGGGATCCAGTTGGGCTAGATTCCATTCGGGGACCATGACGTGGACCTCCTCCACCAGGCCCCGGCGAACCCAGCTCTGCCAGTCCACCAGGGAACCATGAAGAGCGTCGGTCCTGGACCGCCACATATCCGTTTCCTCCAAAAGACCGTCGTGCACATACCGAGGCCAGTCGGGTAGGGTGCGGCTAAGAGGGCTCTCGGGCTGCCCCAGGATTCCGGCGGGATACCCGGAGCCCGTGCCGATGCGCCGTTCGTGCAACTCCGTCATGAACTGGGTGACGTAGCCCACCCGATGCTGAACCCAGGACTCTTCCCCATTTGAGATCTGCTTCGGGTCTATCCCATGCCGAAGGCGGCAGCTTTCTAGCGCGGCGTCCGCATAGCCATAGCGGCAGACTCCGTTTTCATCTACCTGGGGTGGAAGGTTCTCATCGATTTGTGGAAGCTGTCGCACGAAGTCGAGTAGCAGGCCCTTGAAGCCGTACCCCATCATCTCTTCAACCAGATCCAGCTTGTGCTGCCGTACCTCGGCAAAGGCAAAGCTGAGTCGAGAGGATCGGCTCCGTCCATCCCTGTCGATTGCCCGGAACTCTGGATGTGCCTGGGCGAATCGAGTCAGGGGAACCTGGCCATGAGATTCTTCATAGAGGCTGTACCAGACCCAGGGTTGGAGGCCCGCTTTGAGCGTGCAGTCCACAGCCTCACGCAGAAGATCCCAGGTCCGGTAATCGGTGTGGGCCAGTGTGACCTTCCAATACTCTGGGACCTCGCAGGCCTCTTGTGCCGCCCCTTTGAAGGTTTCCTCGAAGGCACTAGGGTAGAAGAATCGCGCCCCGCATCCAGCTCTCCAGTAGATCTGCCGGATGTCTCCAGAGGCACAGGCGTCTACGATCCTCTGTACTCCGACACGCCCCCAGTTTCCCCAGGCGGCTGCCCAATCAGGGTGAGTGACACCGGCGCCGATGATCATTTCCTGAACCCTTCTTGCTGCGGCTCACCTACCTGAGAAAAGATTGCACCGGCGCCCACTGTCACCACGGTAGAGACAGGAATGACCCACATCCAGGCCAGTTCGGGAAGGCCAAATATCCAGTGTCCCTGTGCCCAGATGAGGACCACAGCCATACCACAGAGGGAGCTGGAACGGGCGGCTCTGCCGCTGCATCGGAGCTCCAGAATTGCGATAAGCATGAGTCCGCCGAGGCTTCCGATCAGGGAGCTGGTTATTCTGCCCGTGACGTCGAAGAGGTTACCGCGCTGGTCCGCGGGAATCGCGTGCAGCAGAAAGCAGATGAGAGTGGCGGCCGCACTTGCAGCCACCGTAGCTAGCCGGGCCAACCGCAGTTCCTGTCCGGCCCCAGAAGCTACCTTTCTGAGTCGGCGGTAGTAGTCTCCGATTACTACCGAGGAAATAGAGTTGATTCCCGAGTCGAGGCTCTGTAGTAGGAATGAAGGGCCCATCACATAAATGGCAGCTAGACCTGCTCCCTTAGCGTCGTGGATTCTGATGTGGGCTTTTGCGACACCCTCTTTTGGGGCCGCGTATCGGGGTGAGGTGAGACTTGAGCCCGCTGAAGCGGACTCCTGGATAGGGTTAGCTGCAGTAAAACCTTCTGTTCAGGCGATGAACTCAGAAGTAGGAGAGAGGTTCTTGCTCGGATGCGGCCGGGGCTTCCTGGGGGCGGGACTAGGACGCGCCGGGCTCGACGGCTCCCAGGGCGTTCGGATGGAGTATGCACCGCCCCCGCCCAGCGCGTCAGATAGATCACTGGTTTCCTTGGTGCCGAAAACGTCAGGCCGATCTGACAAGGTTAGGGAAATAGTTTTCAATCATGGAGTAACAGATATGGGTGACAAGGGAAGCAAGGACAAAGGCAAAAGGGAACAACAGAAGAAGGCCCAGCTTAGCCCGAAGGAAAAGAAAAAAGCGAAACGAGAGAAGAAGAACAAATAGAGACACACCGCCGAATGGGTGGGCCGGATAGGTTACGCCGTCGTTCTCCTACCCAGGGACTGCGTGTTCCTCTTTTCAAGGGAGACTCTTCAAGTTGAATCCGGTCGGCTTGGGTCTAAAACCAGGCTGAGAGTATAGCCTGTCACAAACGTCACGATCGAACTGGACGGAGCGGTCCACATCCAGTGGATGTCCTGTCCGGCGGGTGTCCAGGCGATGGTGACGGGAGTTACCAGACCCAGAAAAGCACCCACCAACATACTCTGTACCCGGACTCTGCTGGTCAGGACCCCCAGGAAAAACATTCCGGTGATCGGCCCCACGAAAGTGGACGCCAGGCTGTGCACCGTCTGGATCACCGTCGACTGCATAGTGCGCACACCGACTGCCGCCAGGGTGGCCAGAGCACCCGTTATCAGAGTGATCTGACGCCCCATTCGCAGCAGGTGCGCCTCCGCGCTTGCCCTCTTTGGAACATGTCTGCGGTAAAGGTCCATGACGCCGACCGCGGCGAAGGAATTCAGTGCCGAATCGACACTCGACATGGTGGCGGCCAGAAGCGCCGCCAGGATGAGACCCCAAATCCCCTCCGGGAGAACATTCGCCACAAAATGGGGAACGGTCATATCAGCTCGGGTGACCTGGGCGGCTAGTCGAGGGTGACGGTCGTAGTAAACCACCAACAGTAGTCCCAACCAAGCCAGCAGAAGAATCATGCTCATGATGACGAAGCCGGAACCGATAACCGATTTGGCCATGGATCGAAAGCTGCCGACGGCGAGATACCGCTGAACGTTTACCTGATCGGTCCCTTGAGTTCCGACCAGGTAAAAGGACATGAAAAAGAGGACCGACCAGACCGTGGCCTCCGTGCCCAGATCCAGGGACCAGTCGACGAGGCGGGTATGGGGACCTCCGGTGACAGGTGCAGTCAGCTCTCCGGCACGGCTCCAGACGGCCCCGGCGTCCCAGGAGAAGAAGGACATCAGGAGGCCGATCATCAGAAGCAGGCCGCCGGCCAGGACGATGAACTGGACGAAGTCGGTCCAGACAACGGCCTTCATTCCACCCAATACGGTGTAGAGGGTGGCCAGGGATCCTACCGTTGCGATACAGTCCAGTACCGGAAATCCACTCACGGTGGCTAGCCAGGCTCCCCGCTGGCCTAGAAACAGCAGGGAGGTTAGCGTTCGAGCCACGGGGTGGAAACGATGTTCCAGGTACGCACAGGTACTCATAGGTAGTGAAGACTTTGAGCCGGTGGAAGACGCGCATGAAGTAGAACAGGACAAACAATAGGATGAAGGGCAGCAGAAAGACGCCCATGGTGTACTTCAGATCTTTGGCATAGAGCCAGGCCGGCACCCCCGTGAAGGAGATGGCGCTGAGATCCGTCGCTGCAACAGAGACGCAGACCACGAACCAGTTCATCTTCCGGCCCGCCAGGAAATAGTCCGCGACCGTCGACTGGCCTTTACCCATCCAGCTTCCGGCTACTACCACCAGGAGCAGGTAGGACACGACGACCAAGTAGTCAACGGCAGTAAACGGACTGGTGTCCATGTTTCGTCCTTCCAGGCACAAGGTTAGGGCAGGCCCTTTTGCTCCTACCTTACTTTGTCGAGCCCACGGTTCGACGATGAAGGATACTTTGGCCTGGAGGTCAAAGCTACGTCCGGAGTGCACGGAGGGAACACTGGGTGACTGCAATTGATCCGGGGTACAATCTGGGAATGAAGCCTTTTCTGGACTCGACGGGATTGCTGGCAGGCGGCACCGGACTCTACCGTCGGATGAAACGTGACGGCTATCTCTTCATCCGGAATGTGCTCCCGAAGAGGGACCTAGAAAGTCTGCGGACGGAGTGGCTGCTTAAGCTTGAGGAAGCGGGCTGGCTGCAAAAGAATTCCTCCCCGGCGGAAGGCCTCGCCGATCCGGACGCTTTTTACGTCGAACCCCAAGATGCCTACATGGATGTTTTGCACGAGGTCTACCGGCTCCGTTCCTTCCACGCCCTCCAGCAGCATCCCAATCTGCTGCGGTTTCTGGAGCGCATGTTGGGGGGGGGCGTCATCCCCCATCCGCGGCTGATCGGGCGCGTGATCTTTCCGCAGCGGGACGAATACACGACGCCACCGCACCAGGACTTCATCAACATTCAGGGGACGCAAGAGACCTACACGGCCTGGATTCCTTTGAGCAGCCTTGCGGCCGAGATGGGGGGGCTTCAGATCGCCGCCGGCTCCCATCGAGGAGGCGTTTATGATTTTCGTCCCTCCCTGGGGGCCGGAGGATTAGCGGTGACCGAACCGCTCGAAAACGCGTGGGTGAACAGTCCCATTGAGCAGGGCGACGTGATCATCTTCCACAGCATGGTCGTACACAAGGGGCTCCCCAACCGGGGGGACCGACTCCGTCTTTCCATTGACGGCCGCTATCAGAGGGTGTCCGATCCCATCACTGCCGACAGCCTCAAGCCCCACGACCGGAGGCACTCGTGGGAAGCAATCTACGCTGACTGGCCAGCTGCCGATCCCCTGAAATACTACTGGCGCCAATGGGAGTTACGGATCGAGACCTTCGATGCCAGCTATTTCGAGCGACGGGATCAGATGGGACTCGAACTGGCAGCCCAGGGCGACCCGGACTCACGATCGATCCTTGAGCGGATCATCGCGCGCGATCCCGATCCTGCTAAGCGAGGGCAGGCGGCGAAGTTGTTGTCGGGGCTGGACCTGGAAGATTTATAGCCACTGGCACGGTTAGATCACATGACTCACTTTGACACTCCCCAGACGATCTGCTGCTTTGGCATCGCGCGGCGTGACATCACTCCCCCGATAGGAATGTACCACCGGATGTGGGGTGCAGCGACGCATGATCGTTCAACGGGAATCCACCGACCGCTGACGACCACGGCGGTTGCACTACAGGCGGGCGCAGACGAGAACTCCCGCTGCGTCCTCGTCGCGATCGATCACTGTCTCCTCATGAGCCCGGAGATGACCCGACTGAAGGAACGCGTCTGCCTGGCGGCGTCCATCCTACCCCAGGATCTCGTGGTCACCTTCTCCCACACTCATGCCGCTGGCCTATTGGACCTTGGCCGGCATCAGCTTCCGGGGGGGGAGATGATGCTTCCCTACATGCAGGAACTGATCGAAGAGGTCACAGATGCTGTGCAGGAGGCGCTAGACTTGATGCGGCCCGCAACCATCGCCTACGCTGCGGGAACCTGCTCCCTTGCCACACACCGGGATTTCTGGGACGAGGAGCGACACAGGTTCGTCTGCGGCTTCAATCCTCACCAGGCAGCAGATCAGACGGTCTGGCTGGCTCGTGTCAACAACGGCCGAGGCGACCTGCTGGCAACCCTGGTGAACTACGCCTGTCATCCCACGACTCTGGCTTGGAAGAACAACGAGATCAGCCCCGATTATCCTGGAGCAATGCGCGAAGTGGTAGAGCTGGCGACCGGTGTACCTTGCGTGTTTCTGCAAGGAGCGTCGGGAGACCTGGGGCCACGCAACGGATTCGTCGGGGATCCCGCGGTGGCTGATGCCAATGGACGACAGCTCGGTTACGCCGCACTCTCTGCGTTGGAATCTCTGCCACCCCCTGCTACACGGATGCGCTATCGAGGTCCGGTGGAATCGGGAGCTACTCTCGGTGAGTGGGGCCATGAGTCTCTGGAAGAGTCAGAGAGACTTTCGAAGAGCCGCTGGCGGAGCCGTTCCTGGACGGTCGAGCTGCCCTACCGGGGAGATCTGGACAGGGCCGATAGCGCGAATTCTGAGCTAGTTGGATTAGAGGAGGCGGAGCAACAGGCCCAAAGCGGCGACGACCCGGTCAAGGAGCAGCAGCTGCGTGCCAGCGCCGAGCGAGCGCGGCGGCGACAGGCCCGTCTCTCTCAACTTCCCCTCGGAAAGTACCCCTACCGGATGGTCTTGTGGCACCTGGGAGACGCTTTCTGGCTTTCAATCGAGGGCGAACCCTACAGTCTTTTGCAGCAAGAGCTGCGCAGCCGTTTTCCCCAGACCCCGATCCTGGTCACCACCCTGATCGAGGGGTGGCTGCCCGGTTATCTCCCCCCTCGGGATCTTTACGGGAAGGGGATCTACCAGGAGTCCATTGCCCTGCTCGAACCGGGAACACTGGAACGGGTTATCGAGATAGCATCACAAGAAATCGCGCGGTGGCTGCAACCGGAAGGGAGTTGAGACCCTGAAACAAGTTCGCCAGGATGGAATCCGAAAGAGACTGACTCTGGCTTTACGGAGGAGGTTCAGGTTGGTGCCCCGGGCAAGGGCTTGCGTCGTGCACTTGGTGATCGCGTCGACTGCAATCCTTCTCCTCGGTCCACAAATCGTCACCTCAGCTGAGGTTCAGACCCTCGTGATCCAGGGGGCGTCCGTCTTCGACTCCACATCGGGCAGGATGCTAGAGGATCGGACTATCGTGGTCGAGGGCGACCGGATCCGGGCGATCGGGAGCCCGGAGCTGTCTCTATCGATTCCGGGCGGCGCACAGCGCATCGATGCTAGCGGAAAATACGTGATTCCCGGTCTCATCGACGCCCACGTCCATCTCGTGCACCTGGCCGATCGCAGCCGGGTCACCGGCGACGAGTTCCTGCCGCTTTTCCTCGCTAACGGGGTGACCGCGGTGCGCAGCGCCGGCGACGCCATCGTCGCCGAAGCAGGCGTAGCGAACTACGCGGCAGCGCATCCAGAGTTGTGCCCGCGCGTATTCCTGGCCAGTCCGCTCATCGACAGTGAACCTCCCCACCATCGCGATGTAGGCCACGCTATTTCCGATCCAGCGCAGGTAGCCGGGTTCGTGGAAGACATGGCAGGCTGGAGCGTCACCACGCTGAAGATCTATGTCGGGACACCGCGAAGCATTGGCCAGGAGGTCATCAAAGAGGGACACCGTCGCGGCATGAAGGTCGCTGGGCACCTGGGTCGCTACTCTGCACAGGATGCGGTGACGGATGGGATCGACTGCCTTGAGCACATCTGGTCCGTATTCAACTACTGCATCCCCGAAGCGGTGAAGGAGCAACCCGACCACCGAGCGAATCTGGATCTGGCTAACCCCCAATGCCAGGCCCTCGTCACCGCACTAGCTGAATCCAAGGTGGCCGTGGACCCGACCCTGGTGGTGTTCCGGAACATGATCTATTTGAATGACCTGGAGGAAGTTCACCAAAGTCCAGATCTGGCGCACGTGCCTAAACGGATGCTGCGATACTGGAACCAGTACCGTACGAAGAGCAACCTACCCCTCGAGACACGAGCGTTGCGCCGACAGGAGGTTCGCAAGTATCAGGAACTGACAGGGATGTTGCACCGTCGAGGCGTACCGATTCTGGTAGGCACTGATACACCGGAACCCTACGTTCCACCGGGCTTCTCGCTGCACCAGGAGTTGGAGATGCTAGTCGAATCGGGTCTCACGCCTGCGGCCGCGATTCAGTCCGCCACACTCCAGAACGCACGAGTCCTCAATCAGGCGGATCATCTGGGCAGCATCGAGGTCGGGAAATTGGCAGATCTCGTGATCCTCACCGCGGACCCAACCGCGGACATCCGTAACACTCGCAAGATCGAGCTCGTGATTCGCAGCGGCCGAACCTGCGCCCCCGAGACGGTTCTGAAGGCGGTTCCAACGTACTAGAGACAGGTCAGTCCCACCCCCAGGAAGCCCTGGCCCCATTCGAGGAAGAAACTTCCGGCTACTGGGGATTTGTGCGGCACTGCGTGGGGAAGAGTTGTCCGGCTCTCTCCTCGGAACCTGGGCTCATTTTGCTAACGGATCAAGTCGTTCGCGGCTCTGTTGGACTTGGCTTCGTAACGCTGGTCGTTCACCCGTTGGCGGCGCCTTCGGAGGCCAGGAGACGTGCGACGAATTCTTGAAGTTTCAGGTTAGTGGCCCCCCAGCGGTGCTGCTCCATTCGAGAAAGAAACTTCCCGAGCCATGGAAGTCTGAAGCGCAAGTGAGGGGTTGGGGAACACCCCGGATCCCCCCGGCTTGGCTGCTTGCCGCGCCTCAGGCCCCTTTGTCCCCCCATTGCGCTGCCCTCCAATCCCTCGCTTGCGCTTCAGGCTTCCTCACGTATCGCATTATTGGGCGACCTGGAGGTGCGAGTTCCGAATGAAGTTGCAGCTTAGGTGTTTGCTCCGCAGCCGTGCGCCCAGCCACTGGACACAGGCGGGATACGACGCCCCGGACATGCCGATCTTGCCGTTGGCCCACGGCCGCCGACCGATCCACTCCTGGGTGTCAAACCCGTCCGCCGCTTCGTTGTGAAAGGGATAGAAGTCGCCCTCGCGGGTCTGGCGAATATCCTTGGGAATGAGTGCCTTCGACAGGATCAAGGCCAGCGATATCCCTTGCCTCGAGCGGTTGGCCAAGACGCGTGCAGATCCAACTCTACCGGATCGCCAATTGCCTTCTGGCGGGCACGCAAGCGGTCCCATAACTCTCGTACCCTGGTCTGATGGGGTGCCTGGAAATAGAGGTTCCGTCGCTCCTTTGGGTCCCGACCGAGATGATACAGCTCTCCTTCACCGGTGTCGCTGACTGAGAGCTTCCAGCCCTCCGGCGTTACCAGGGTTCTGCGGTGGGAGACGTGGTTCTGGTTCCACGCCTGGGCGAATCCCGCTTCGTCAATGAAAATGATCACGTCGCGATCGGGAAGCTCCTGGCCGTTCCAAAGGTAGGGGGCCCAACTCTCTCCCTGGAGATTCCGGGGCGGGGATTGCCCCATCAGTTCGAGCAGCGTGGGTACGACATCTACCTGGCTCACGGGCTTGGAGAAGCGCCGCGGACCTGAGACTCCGGGCACCGTCATAACAAACGGAACCTTGACTGATTCTTCGTAGCTCACCGCCTTGGACATGAGGCGATGATCCCCCAACATCTCGCCGTGCTCGCTGGTAAAGACCACAATCGTGTTCTTTTCCAGACCGAGCTTCTCGAGGTGTTCTAGGACACGTCCCACCATCTCGTCTACCAGGGTCACGAGTCCCCAGTACCTGGACTTCACCCGCTTGAACTCCTGAATGGTCTGAGGGTAGGCAATCGGAAACTCGCCTCGGATCAAGCCCAGGCGCGCGACTCGCTTTGCGTAGGAAACCGTTGGATCCATTTCCTCGAAAAAGGTCGCAGGAATCTGCATGTCTTCGGGAGCGTAGAGATCCTCGTAGACATTGTTGAAGGGAGGACCCTGATGGTGATCGAGGACGGCGTGAGGTGCCAGGAAGCTGAGGAACAAGACAAAGGGCTCTTCCCGATGTGCGTCCAGGAACTCGATGCCCTTTTGAGCCAGGTAGACAGGCTTGGAAAGCTCTTTGGGAAGACGGTTGGCCAGATCCCGGGAATGCCCCAAGGGGGTGTCTGGCCGAATGTCGTGTTCCAGCAGGAAATGGTAGTAGCCTGAGCGCTTGTCGTGATCCTGGTCCGGAGACCAGCCCTTCTCATAGATCTCGGTGCTATCGAAGTCGGTAAAACCCCGCTGCTTGAAAATCTCGTTTCCCAGATGCCACTTTCCATAGTAGGCAGAGGCGTAGGCGCCCTTGAGCATCTCTACGAGAATCGGGACCGCAGGGTCCAGGGGGACGCTGTTCTTCCAGGTCCCGTGCCGGTGGGGATAGAGGCCGGTGAGCAGGCTGGCTCGAGAAGGACTGCAGATGGGATTGGCCACATAGAAGTTCTCGAACAGCAGGCCTCTTTGGGCGAGGGCGTCCAGGTGAGGCGTCTCTATTTGATCGTTCCCATACGCTCCCAGAGTATCCGCGCGCTGCTGATCCGTCAGAAACACGATCAGGTTGGGCGGGGCCCCAGCACCTATCACTGTCGTCAAGGTGAACCAGAAAATTGCTAATCGAGGGAATCGCTTCATATTGTGCCCCCTAGGACTGCAGAGAGTAGACCAGATGAATCTCCAGTTTCTCGATCTGAACGCTGACATCCGCCCTTGCCTTGGTAAGACCGAGCTCCACCGTATTGATCCCAGGCCGAAAACGGCTCGGATCGAGGATATAGTCCAATCTGAGCAGTTTCTGATCCGGATCAACTTTATGGTGGGCCGCCTTTCCCGAATTGGGCTGAGGCTTGGGCGAAAAGATCTGCGCATCCTTCCATTCTGGATCCCGAAGGTGCAAATCGACCGGGCGTTCGTTGAACCGTGCCTCGAAGTCATCTTCCCGCTCCGCGCCAAAAACAATGGCTCGAAGCTTGACCGCCTTGATCCCATCGCGGGATGCGGCTACCGGCTCCTCCACTCGAATGGGTATGCGAACGCTTTGCGCCCGGCGTGAGAGCTTCATCGGAAGCGGAGCGTCCTGGTTACGATTGAAATAGCCTTCTGCCCAAGGAAAGGCTCCACGCCGATCGACAGCGAAGGTCTTATTCTGATTCCGCATCGACTCAAGCGATCCCAGCTGCTCGAATCCGCTCATGTGGGCGTCTGGACCGGGAGCCGCACCAGTGGTGCGGCAGGTCTCTGGCGTGGCATTGCTCCAGTTCCAGGTCACGACCGAGTCAGCTCCTTGATGCCACCAGTTGCTGTAGACACCCCGTAGAAACTCGATCGGCTGCCACTGGTAGGCATCCGAGGCGTGGTGATCGTCCCAGCAAGGTTGCACCTTGATATCCCCGTACTTTCTGAGAGCTTGATAGGCAGCGACATCTACTTCTATGGAGCGGGTGCCTATGGTGAATATGTCGACCAGTCGCTCCCGGGCCCATGTTTCAACATCGAATCCGTCTACACGACAGCCCTCGATGTTTCTGGGCACTCGCACGGCAAGAAGATAGGGCCGCCCTCGGCTCTGCCCCCTTTCGAGGAGCGAGAGGCGAAGCCGACGGATGAATTGGGTTAGATGATCCCTGAGCTCCCATTGGCGCCCTGGAGGAAGGCATGGAGTGTGGCGAGCAAAATCAACCTGAATCCCATCGAAGTCATAGTTTTCTGCCAAGTGTTTCAGTATCTTGAGCTTGTAGTCTTGGAGCCCCGGAGCCACCAGGTTCCACATCCCGTGAGGCCACCAGGTGGGAAGAACCCAGTCTGGATTTTCCTTCTTGAGACGGTGAGTCTTTCCATCCAGCTCCACTTCGCTGATCCGATGGTTGAAGAAGGCCTCGAGACCTCGACGATGGGTCCCCTCTACCAGCGCTGCCAACGGATCATGTCCCTGACTCAGCCAGTTGTTACAGCGCTGCTGGACGTCCGGCGCGAATCCGCGGTTGGGGTAGGCAGCGGGCGCGGCCATGTCCCACCAGATAGCGCCAATCTGGGTTTCGAGCTCATCGATGAACGAGAACCGGTACTTGAGCCAGGACTCGAAGTCTCCTGCCAGCGGGGGCGCCCCGTGGCCGTCTCCGTAGGCGTCCTGCATCATGACAATCCGGCGACCACGATGAACTGCGGCCAGGTGCTTCTGGGAAGGCTCCTGCGATGCGCCTGCAGCGTAGCGAGAAGAAGGGAGAAGGAGCAGCAGTCCGCCGCTCGCTTTTTGCAAGAACTTTCGGCGGCCGGGATTGGTGGGTTGGATCATTCTAGTTCCTTGGATTCGCTCCTCCCATGGGGTCACCGGATGACGCACCCCTTGTAGCTTTGGCCTCCAGGCCGAAGTGCTCTTCCTTCGAGCCTTTGGCTCGAAGTGCGGCGGCCTGGAGGCCAAAGCTACACCCTATGCTACCCGTGCACGTTGCTTCAGGGTACACTTCTTGTTTGGAACTCGCCTTATGATAGCAAAGGACGCCACTCTTGCAGAACGACATCCGCGCAACATATCGTTCTCGCGCAGTCAGTTGGGAATCTGTCTCTTGGCCCTGATTCTCTCAACATGCACTCAGGCTCGCGATTTCGAGGATAGAAAGCCAAACATCCTCTTCATCCTGGCAGACGACCAGCGGACCGACACGTTGGGGGTGGCGGGAAATCTGGTTATAAACACGCCCCACCTCGACAGTCTGGCAAGGCGGGGGCTCCGTTTCGAGCGAGCCTACGGCATGGGATCCATGAACCCAGCGGTCTGCATCCCCAGTCGAGCCATGATCAACAGTGGCCGGTCGCTCTTCCGCATCAAAGACGACCTGGAAGGCATACCGATCCTTCCCGAGCAACTGCGGCAGGCGGGCTATATGACTTTCGGCACCGGGAAATGGCACAACCAGACCGACTCATTTCTGAGGGGATTCGAACAGGGTCGAGCGGTCTTCTTTGGGGGCATGTCGGACCACACCAGAATACCCATCACAGATATCGACGATGGCCACCTGAGGCAACAGCATCTAGGGGAAAAATTCTCGAGCACCCTCTTTGCGGATGAGGCTATCCAGTTCCTGGAAAGCTACAACTTCAGCCGTCCCTTCTACGCCTACGTCGCGTTCACGGCTCCGCACGATCCGCGACAGGCGCCCGAGGGGTACATTGACATGTACGATCCCGAGGGAATCCCACTGCCGACCAACTATCTGCCACAACACCCATTCTTCAATGGCTGGATGACAGGCCGTGACGAACAGCTGGCTGCCTGGCCTCGTTCTCCGGACGTGATTCGCAGCCAGCTCGCCGAGTACTACGGCCTGATCAGTCACATGGACTTCGAGATTGGCCGACTGCTGGCAGCTCTCGAGAAGACCGGAGAGGCCGACAACACCATCGTCGTTTTCGCAGCCGACCATGGTTTGGCACTCGGCAGCCACGGGCTCCTGGGCAAGCAGAATCTGTACGAGCACAGCACCCGGGCTCCCTTGCTGTTCGTGGGCAAGGACATCCCGGAAGGCGAGTCGTCCAACGCGCTCGTCTACCTGATGGACATCTTTCCTACTCTCGCCGAGCTGGCTGGAGTCGACTCCCCGGGGCCGGTTGATGGACGGAGTCTGGTTCCAATCATGCGAGGCCGCGAAACCGAGGTTCGCGACTCAGTTTATACGGCCTTCGGCGACGTGATCCGGGCCGTCAGGGATCCGCGATGGAAGCTGATCCGCTATCCACATATCAATCGCACGCAGCTGTTCGACTTGGAGAGCGATCCGCAGGAGATGAATGATCTTTCAGCTGATGCGGGGCAGGCAGGCAGGATTGAGTCCCTGATGGCGTTGCTGTCGCAGTGGCAGCAGCAGCTCGATGATCCTCTTCCGCTCACGACCAGGACGCCACAAGCCGGAGAGATCGATTTGACGGGTCACCCCAGGAAGCCAGATCGGCACCAGCCGGCCTGGATCGTTGAGAAGTACTTCTGAGTCCCGGGCCGGGCGGGATTATTCGGATAGCGCTAAAGTGTCTTCCCTTCGAAATTCGCTTGTTCGATATTCTCCGGTTTTTCATTTCCATCGGTTGCCGTCTCCAGAGCGCGGAAGAAAAGGCTGAAGCACGAACCGAAAACTTTCGAACATGCGAACGCGAAGTGTTGTCTGGTGTAGGTTGGTGGGGCTATGCGAACAGCTCGGTAACCGCCTTCCCCTTGCCATCCTTGGTTGCGAAGAAGGGACGCTTTTCGACCACATAGGACAGGTCCGGCGGTATCCCCAGGGCTGTGTAGAGGGTCGCATGTAGATCCTCGATGCCGATCGGGTTTTCGACTATACGGCAGGGACGCTCGGCGGCGGTTTCCCCATAGAGAAATCCTCTCTTGAACCCCCCTCCGAAGATCAGGACGCTGGTCGCTTCTGTGAAATGACGGTGCATGCCATAGTGTTTCGGCTCGGTCATGATCTCTGGCTGGGTGACCTGGTTCTTCACCCCTTTGTCCGGCTTGCCCTCGACGAGCATGTCCCGGCCGAACTCGCTGGCCAGGACGATCAAGGTGCGATCGAGCATGCCGCGCTCTTCAAGATCCAGGACTAGCCGAACGATGGGTGCGTCGATCATGGTCTTCAGACCGGCGGCTCTCTGGTGACCGTTCTCGTGCGTATCCCAGTACCGGAAGGGGACGTATTCGGAAGTGACTTCGATGAAGCGCACACCCACTTCGGCGAGACGTCGCGCAAGCAGACAGCCTAAACCAAAGCGACCCGTGTTGTATGCCTGGTAACTTTCTTTGGGTTCCAGGTCCAGATCGAAAGCCTTGGCTGCTGGAGAGTCCAGCAATCGATGAGCCCTGTCAAGATAGCGAAAAAGAGACTCCTGCTGATAGCTGCTGCCGTTCTTCAGAACGGGACTGCCTTCTACCAACTTCTTGTAGTAGCTATAGCGACGGTGGAAGCGATGACTTGCCAGCCCTTCGGGCGGCCTGACTGCTGCTGCTGCCTCGCGGGGATCCGAGACGATGAAGGGACCGTATTCGGTCCCCAGGAATCCAGCGGTATGAAAGGCCTTTAGCGAGTCGCTCTCCGCTCCGATCTCCATGTTCTGACCGATATCTACGAAGGCGGGTATATCCAGCTTTACCGGCCCCAGCGTACGCGCGACCACAGATCCCATGTGGGGTGCCGCCACTGAGAGGGGTGGGGCGTAGCCGGTGTGCCAATGGTACTGATGCCGTGAGTGCAGTATGGCGCCCAGAGAGCCGACCCTGTGGCTGCGAATCAGGGTGGCCCGATCCATGACTTGGGCAATTTTCTCCAGACCCTGTGAGAGCTTGATGTTGTCGACCACGGTATCGATGCTGGGAAACGTACTCAGCACGCGCGCGGATTCGAGTCCGCTTTCGAAAGGCGTGTACTTCTTTGGATCGAAGGTCTCGGTCTGAGCCATCCCGCCGGCCATCCAGAGCAGGATGATGGTGGCGGCTCGTGCTTCGGGTCGCTGTCGAGCATTCAAGGCTACCATGGGCTCCCCACACGCCAGTGCCGTGAGCGCCGCCGCCGATGTGTTCATGAAGGCTCTTCGGTGCAGCTGTGAAGACTCTTTTCCAATCCGGTTCTTCATCGCCTAATCCTCACGGCCCACACGTAGATGATCGATTCCGAAATAACATGACAATTGTTGCGCCCATAATTCGAACTGAATGTTTGCAGACACTTGTCCGCTCAAGCGAGAGACTGGCTTCGTACTCGGGAGCACAACCCATTGGGAAAAAGGAGTTTGCGGTAGATCTCTTCGTTGGTCTTCGTCGAAGATAACAGAACATCGACTTCCTTCTCCCGCCGTGACCTCGCCGCACAAGCCCCATCTGCAATTGGCATTCTATTTCAGAATCGATCATCTAGTCAGGGAGCCGATAGCCGCAGAACAGCTCCCTAATAGGGAGAACGGTTACCTGATATATTGAAACTCCGGAGACACGAAAACCGACCATAGCAGATCTTCCAGTCCCTCCACCTCGATCTCTCTTTTGGTCTTGGGGTCCAGCAGGAGAACTTTCGCCACTTCGAGCTCGGACTCAACCGGTGACCGGCCCAGTGCATAACGATAAACGTAACGACTGAGACCCACCCAGCTAGTAGGAGGTGTCGGCATAACCACCGGAGCGGCGCCACTGACCCCAGCCAGATGCTCGCGGTCGGCCTCCTGCGTGAAGACGAAAAAACGCACCTTGGGGCTGATCTCGCTTGCGTGGCATCCCTCGTCGACCCCGACCCAGGCCTGGAAACGCTCATAGAGCCCCCCCCTCAAGTCATAAATGATCTCGGAAGGCAGACCCGTCACTAGACCGTAATCATGTGGCAGGGGGGTAAGCCCGATATCTACTTTCTCCTCTCCATCATCCCCTTTCGTTCTTTCCACCTCTCTATCAAGGAACCGGACCGATCTGGTCTCGACTGGGGGCTTGGTCTTGAGCTGGGTCAACCGGGTTGCTCCGTGGGGCCCCACCAAACGGGGCTCCGCCCAGGCGATAGTCACCCGCGAGGGGTCGTAGGAATCGATGTCGACTGCCAGGAGGCGCAGCTGTTCGGCTCCGGTAACGTCAATATCTAAAGCCTCTTCACCCCAGCGTACAACGCCGCTGTCGAATCGATTCGCCGGAGGTGGTCCTGAGTGGCGCAGCAATTTCTTCGCCCCTCGCCGGATCAAGCTGTTGATTTGTCTCCCATTGACCAGTTCCAGAGCCTGCAGCGTGGTGGATTCGTGGTTACGCTGGATCACGACCTGGTCTCGAACAGGTCTTCCGAGTGCACGACTGAGGGTGGTAGAGGCGAAGCGCCAGTCTCGGCTATAGGATCCGGGTCCGGCCTTATCCGACCCTAGCACCCGCCAGTACCCCGTGACGGAGGAGATGCCATCGAGGAACTGTTCTGAGGTGAGCCTTCGCAAGGCAGGTCCTTTGAAACGGGGTCCTTGCTTGCCGTCATCCGAGTAGTCGATAGAAGGGAGTTGGTAGGTGCGAGACGTCATGATTCGGCGCAGCAATTTTCGAATATCGTAGCCTTGATCTACGAAATCCGAGGCCAGCCAATCCAGCAGATCGCGCGACCACGGCTTGGCTCCAGGGTCGTCTATGTCCTTGACCAGAGATCTCCCAAGCAGCCTGGTCCAGATTCTGTTGACCAGTGTGCGCGGAAAGCGACCATTTACAGGAGACGTGAACAGACTGGCCGCAATCCGCTGACGCTCTGCTAGTGGAAGTCCGGTGGGAATCCCTCCCAACTCTGGAAAGAGGAACTTGGGTGAAGCCTGCTCTCCGAGGGCGACATCGCAGCGCACCATTTCCAACGGTTCCTCTGAAAACATGCTGGCCAGTCCGAAGCTGTCCGCGAGCTTCCACCGATCCACGAAGCTATCGTGGCAGGAAGCACACTTCAGATTGACGCCCGAAAAGACCAGGGCACTATTTTGAGCCGCCTGCATCGCGGGCTTTTGACTGGCGCTCGTCGTCCCTCGCCAATTGACACCGATTAGGAAGCCTTTGGGATCGTCTTCCCCAGAGGGGTTCAAGAGTCTTGAGACGAAGCGGTCATAGGGCAGATTGGCTTCCAGCGCTCCCAGCAGCCAATCCGAGATAGACGCACGCCCTCCGTGGTAGCGGACGCCCTCGTCATTGCGAAGCAGATCGTTCCAATAGCTCATCCAGTGTTCTGCGTACTTCGTGTCCTCGCCCAGTAGAAGATCGATAAGAGCGCTGCGCTTATTCGAATCGGTAGCTTGGACGAAGGTCCCGCTTTCCTGGGGCGAGGGGAGAAGACCCCACAGATCGAGGTGCACCCGGCGGACGAAGACTGGGTCCGCGACCGGTTCCGGAAGAGAACTTCCCTGCTGCTTCAGGTAGGCTTGAACCCAACGGTCGATCGGATTGGCCAGCTGCCCACCTGGATCATCGGGCAGATCTGGACGCCGAGGGCCGATCTCCGAGGCAGTCCCACTGCTTGCAAACGCTAGAGTGGGGCAGGCAAGTGCAAGGAATAGTGCTGCGATTGGAATAGATGGTTTACACACAGCCGCTTTCCGGAGTTCGGGAAGACTTCCATCAAGGTTGCCGCTCTGATATCTTAGCTCGATTACTCACCCATGGGAATCTCTGAATCCTCCTACCAAAGGTCGACTAGATCCCCTTCTCCTCGAAGTGGGGGGCATTGGTGCGTTTTGATCGGGTTGCTGATCATCCTCCCGAGCTGCGCAAAGTCCCGACGCACTGGGCCCGGTATTCATCTTCCTAGCGAAGCCCGTACAACAGCTCCAGTCGCGACAGACGTGGAGGTTGGGGAACCTGTCTACCATCGGGTACGGCCCGGCGAGTCCTTGTGGTCCATCTCGAGGAAATATGGCGTCACCGTGGCGGAGTTGGTCAACCTGAACAAACTTGGTGATCCCAACAAGCTATCGGTGAATCAGAGGATTCTGATTCCGGACACAGGCGGCGGAGATTGGGCGTGGCCGGTCTCGGGCGGAGCGGTTCTTTCCCGCTTCGGAGTAAACCGTGGAGCTCATCGTCACCGAGGCATCGACATCCGGGGCCAAAGCGGCCAGCAAGTCCGGGCAGTCCGGGCCGGTAGGGTTGTCTCGAGTGCCAGAATGCGCGGTTACGGGAAGACTGTGGTCCTGGATCACGGCGGCGGGCTGCGCTCCCTGTATGCTCATAACTCAACAGTCCTGGTCCAACCCGGCGAGCCAGTCCGCCAAGGCCAACCCATTGCCCGGGTCGGGCGTACCGGAAACGCTAGCACCCATCACTGCCATCTCGAAATTCGCAGGGGTAACGTCCCCGTCAACCCTCTGCGCTACTTGAGACAAGAGAGTGCGAACAAGGCCGTGAACGACGGAGGGTTGTTGTCGGAGCCCCCGACAGGATCGGCAACAGATCCGTAGCCGGACGCTCATAGCCGATCTGAATCATTCAGAAGTCTTTAGTATACTGCAGTGGCACGGGCATCCCTGCCCGCGATACCCGATACGTCGAGCCAAGGGCTCGACAATCACGGCCTGGAAGGCCGTGCCACGGTTGAAAAACCGGATACCTTCTAGAACCAAAGGGAGTTTCAGCTTAGTCCCGCCCCCGCTGCGCTGCCCCATTCAAGAAAGAAACTTCCGGCTACTGGGATTTGTGCGTCACTGCGTGGGGAAGAGTTGTCCGGCTCTTTCCTCGGAACTTGGCCTCATGTTGCTAAGGGCTCAAGTCGTTCGCGACTCTGTCGGACTTGGCTTCGTAACGCTGGTAGTTCACCCGTTGGCGGGACCTCCGGAGGACAGGAGACGTTCAGACGTGCGACGTATTCTTGAAGTTTCAGCTTAGCACCTCTGGATTGACGCAGTAACGGGGTTTGCGACCTTCCAGGACGGCGAGCATGTCATTGGCCATCGAGCGACACACACGATCCATGGCCAGCTGACTCATCCCCAGCGCATGTGGGCTGAAGATGCATCGCTTATCCTTGAACAACCGATGCGAGACGTCGGGCGGCTCGGTGGGAAAGACATCCAAGCCTAGAAAGCTCAGCTGGCCTTCATCGAGGGCGTCCGCGAGCAGGTCGAGACCATCGATGATTCCGCCTCGGGCCAGGTTGAGAAGCACCGCACCCTTCTTCATCTGCGCGATTTCTGCCTTCCCGATCATGCCCCGGGTCTCATCGTTCAGCAGCATATGTAGGGAAACGTAGTCCGAGCGTCGCAGCAGTTCGTCCAGGTCCACCTTGTGCGCGCCCAGCTCCCCCATAGCTCCCTCATCTACGTAGGGATCGTATCCCAGGATGGTCATCTCGAAGGGCTGCAGTAGTTTGGCTAGATGAGATCCGATTCGGCCCAGACCGACGATGCCCAACGTGTGTTCGTCCATATCGCCGATCTGGGCGGTGTAGCGCCTGAGCCAGTCACCCGAGCGGACGGCCTGGTCCATGGCCGGCAGTTGCTTGATCAACGCGAGCAACAGCGCCAGGGCTGCCTCGGCCACCGCAAACCCACCGACGGGAGCGATGATCAGGGGGATACCCCGTTCGCTCAGGGCATCTACGTCCACGTTGTCATAGCCAACGCCGCTTCGGCCCACGACCTTTAGATCGGTTGCGGCCTCGATCAGCGCCCGGTTCATCTGCGCCTCTCCGCGAGCGACGATGCCGATGGTTCCGTCGAGTAAACCCAGGAGCGTCTCATGGGCTGTCGACGGAGAGATCGTGACGGGGGCAAAGGTTGCCAGGATTTCCGTGGCTGCGTCTTCAATCGGGGCAGTGATCAAGAATTTTGTGGCGGACATTCAGCAACGCTCCTTCGAGGGTTTTGGTTCGAGGAAATTCCAGCGGAGCGCAGACTCGATCCGGAGTTGGCAATCGGGAATTCCATGAACTGATCGGGTTCAGTCGCCGACGGTTGCACCCGTAGGCATCAACTCACAAAAACGCTCCCAGACCCTGTTTTCCTGCTCCTCTGTGAGAGGCAGACTCGGGGGCCGAGGATTACCGCAGTCCACGCCTAGGCGCCTGCTCAGGAGACTCTTGAGAACGCCGATGTAGGGACCATACTCCCCCTCGAAGAGATTGAAGATGTGGGCAGCTCTGTCCTGAGCATCCTGCGCTCTTTTCCAATCTCCAGCCTGGTAAGCCTCCCAGACTTCAACAAAGGGCTCGGGGGCAACATTGGGAGGTCCATCGACGCTGCCAACCGCACCTACGGTCAGCGCAGGAAGCATGAGAGAGCTGAATCCCATGAAACACTGCAGTCCCATTTGAGAGAATTTCCAGACATTCTTGAAGTTTGGGGCTGAGTGCTTGAGTCCAACCAACTGTGGGACGCTGCCCTGGATCTTCTTGGCCAATTCGGGAGTGATCTCGACGCCGGTGGCTTCGGGAAGATTGTAGACAAACAGGGGAAGATCGGCAGCCTGACCTACACTTCGATAGTACTCTACTAGTTCGTCATCGCCCGTACCATAGAAACAGGGGGGCAGCCCACAGATGGAATCCACTCCAGCTCGCGCGGCATTCTGTGCGTTTCGAACGGCTTCGGCGGTGGTGGGCGCGCTAACGTGCATGATGGTCCCCACCCTGCCTCTTATCTGATCTACGGCGATCTGGGCAATGCGCCTATTCTCGTCCTCGCCGATGAGGATGCTCTCTCCGCTGCCTCCTGCTATCCAAAAACCGTGTACTCCTGCCTGGATGTTGAATTCCAGAACCTTGCGGAAAGCGGCTTCGTTGAGCTCCCCCTCCGGAGTCATTGGCGTGATTACCGCCGGAAAAAGGCCGTGAAACTTGGTCATCATCATCTCCCTTCGGGTCGTTCCTGGCACTGTCGGGCCGCGGCGGCTCCGGCACTGCTCACTTCAAGTTCTTACTGCTCACTATTCAGTGGGGATCTGCACGCGCTGCCCGCTCTCGCTGGATTCGTAGGCTGCTTCCACCACACGTGCCACTTGAAGGGCATCCTTGCCCGAGGCAGGAACCTCCCTCTCTCCCCAGGTAGCGCGGAGGAAATCCTGGACGAAGGTCTCTCCATGGACCCCGCCGTAGGAGGGCGACGAGGAAAGGGTATAGTCGAACTGACGCTTTGGGGCCGCGCTCCAGTCGGGATGGTCCGACTCTACCAGAAGCCGAGAGGGAGTGCCGTCCGAGGACCAATGCAGGCGGCCTCCTTGCCCGTTTAGACCGACGTAGGTGTCGTAGCCCCCGATGTTGTGATAGCCACCGCCGCTGAGGGCCATGACATAGCCCACGTGCAATACCCCAACCGCTCCCGAGGCCAGCCTGAAGGACATAACAGCCACGTCCTCGACATCGATATCTTCACCGTTTCGAGTGGCCACTTCGGCTGACACCGACACAATCTCTTCGCCACTGATATAACGGATTATATCCACGTCGTGGCACCCCAGCCAGGAGAGCATACCGCCACCGGAATGGTGCTTCTTGAAAAGCCAGTGATCTGGATCCCGAAAGCGAACTTGAGTGGTCAGGTTTCGAAGCTCAGCTGAGATCAGGGTCCCAAGAATCCCACGCTGCACGATCTCCCTGACCTGACATACAAGAGGATGGTAACGACGTCCATAGAAAACCCCCAGCTTAAGGCCCAGGGCGTCGGCTGTCTGGTCCACCCGCTGAACCTCGGCGGCAGTGAGACCAATGGGCTTCTCCGCGATGACATGCTTTCCCGCCTCCAGTGCCCGGATGCAGACATCCGCACTCTGATCGTTGCGGAGACAGGTGATCACGAAGTGGATGTCGTCGTCGGTCAGCACCGACGTCAGATTGGTATCGACACTCTCAACCTTCTCGCTGCTTGCCTCCTCCAGGGAAGCGTCCAGCTCCTCTCGCTCCGACCAGATGAGAATGCTCTCCACCTCGGGCAATTGCTGAAGTGTCTTCAAGTGAGCCACAGAATGTGGATTGTCCAAGCCCAATAACGCCGCCTTCACTTTCTTCATGAAATGCTCCTTTATCGAATCAGCCCATAGGGTAAGCCAGATTGATTGAGAGAGTCACGAGAATATTGGTCCTTCGTAGCGGTGGGCTCCAGACCGCCGGAGGTAGAGCCGCTAGGCTCGCCACAAACATTACCGTATTTATGAAACAATGTACTTAGACTCACTCGGAGGTTGCCCTATCCCTTCTCCCGGAATCCTCTATCCACGTAACCACCTTCGAGAACAATTCCCTGCCCGCTAACCGATTTCCGTCCTTGTTCCAGTGGGAGTTGTTCGGGAGATACAGTTTCTGACCGGTCTGGTGGGCTTCCTCGAAAACGGGAAGCAGATCCCAAAAGTCAATCTTCTCGCGAGCGCAAAACTCTTCGAGTAGCCTCTGGCCTCGGTCCACTCTGTAGTCCTGAGGGTTCTCCTTATAATGGCGCCACACAGCTGCCCTCAGCGATGGATCTACCTGAAATTCGTCCGGAAAGGCGACAACGACAAACTCGATGCCCTGCCTCATGCAGACGGCCTTCATCTCTTTAAGACTGTTCAAAACGAGGTTCTGGTGTGCCCCGAATTGCTCCCTTCGATTGAGGTTGGCAAATTGCATCCTGCCGAACTCGAGCTTGAGATACCGTTGTCTCGACATCTCGAGAGAAGCCTGCCGCCCCTTGCCTCTATTCTGATACTCGAGTATTCGGTTCCGGATCAGAAGCATCGCCCGACTGCGAAACAAAAGGGGCTGATTCCAAAGCATCCACTCCCTTCCATTGCGCAAATCTATGTCGGTGGTGGCCCCGCCGAAAGCGATTCGACGGCGCCAGGGGTCTGCCTCCACAAAATCGTTTCCCACAAAAAACCCCAAGAGCAGCAGGTGGGGATTGTATTGCAGGACGAACCTTTCCAGAAGACGCAGTTGTTCTGCGGTATGGGTAGCAGGATAACCGGTGTTGATCAACTCAATCGCAGGGTCGGAGTCAGACTCTGCAAATCGCCGTTCCAGAACTCTGGTGTAGTTCCAGGTACGACCACCCGTCCAATTGAACGAATCCCCCAGGATCGCGATGCGATAGGTTCCTGGAATGGGTTGCAAGGGGTAATCTCGATCGTTGAAGCCGAATCGGTTCGAATTACGCATGTAGGGCCTGACGCGAAATCCCATTTCTGGGTCATAGATGACGAAGGAACTATGGAAAACCGTGTCATTGAAAACCAGCAGCAGAGACTCGAGAAGAAGAAACGAGAAGGCAATGGTAGTGGCCAGCTTGAGCGCAAACACTGTCCTGGAGATCATCCTCGACACTGGAGATCAGCTTTGGGAAGATGGCGTAGGCTTCAACAACCGAGAGCGCTCTCCATCTCGCCAAACCACGTAAAAAGACAGGCGTTTGAGGCCTGCAGGCTGCTCTGGCAACACGCCCACGAATAGGATTTCTCCTGCCGAATCTCGTAGTAGGGGCAGGACACTCGTGACGACCCCGTTGAACGTCAATAATAGATGTGCGTCTTTCGGCAAGGGATCCAACCCGACAACCCAGCCCCTCACTTCGGCGCCATCGAAACTGGGCTGGCCAATCTGGGATTGGAGCCGTCCGGACGCGCTTGTTTCCACCCGAAACTCCGCCGGCTCGGCTCCCAAATCCTCTTCGCTCAGCCCCACAAGTTCGCCAAAGGCAACTGGAGGGAGTATCAGATCGCGGCCGGACTCGATTGCCCTGCACTTTAAGCGTCTTACCGATTTCTCCTGAGCGGTTTGTGCGGATTCGTCCGCCGTGAGCACCAGCCCTGAGACTCCAGGGCCACAGGAGTGTGGACGGTTCAATCCAGGAATCCGGGACTCTACCGTCGTGGGAAGCCAGGCAAAATCTCGCGGATAATTCAACTCGGTGGCGCCCCCGGAATCCCAGGCGAAAATCCGAAGCACCGGCGGCGGATCCTGCTCAAACAAGGATCGCTTCAGCCGAATGCGAAAGCCTGAATGGAGCAGCCGAGGATTGTCGAAGTAGGCCGCTACCTCTGGTCTTTCCTCGTCCACCGGAACCCGCTCCATCAGTTGGTCGTCCAGGAAAACGAACACCCCAGCTGCCGGCTTACCCAGTTGCGCGTCTCCCGCTTTTCCCTGGATCTCGATCTCAGTCTCCAACGTCTCCACGGAATCAACCGATCCGACCACTCCCCTGGACGGCTGGGGATAGACTCGTCCGTCAACACAGAGTGTCGGGCGCAATAGCTTCTCGACTCGGCCATCCACTATCCAGGGAAAACTCCGTCCCCTCCCGAAGATCAGCTTGGTGCTCGACTTCGTTGCCGGTTCGGCGAGTAGAGAAACTCCGTCTATTGGCCAGTCGAGGGGCAGTCCCAACACCTCGGCGATTGTCGGAAGAAGATCGACCAACTGGGCCGCCCCCGCGTTGACGACACCCGCAGTCTGTCCGGGAAACCTGACGAATAGGGGCACTGACATGATGTCCGAAAAGTTCTGAGGATTGACACTACGGCGCGACCCTCCCGGATGGAGGCCGAAACCGTGGTCGGCAAACACCAAAATCAAGGCTCGCTCGTACAATCCGATCTGCTTCAGGCGCTCGACTAATCGCCCCAGCTGGCGGTCAGTAAACCCAAGCTGCAACAGATAACGCTGAAACGCATGCGCTACCAGGACATCGTTATCGACCCAGTTTCCCTCTCGGAAGAATAACTCACTCCTGCTTCCGTCGGCATAGCGCTTACCCGAGGGCAATAACATCCAAGGAAAATGGGGCAGAAGCCCGTGGTAGTAGTAGAGACTCGGATTCGAAGAGGACTCAAAGCTCTCAAGGAAACGGTCGAAACTCGAGACTGCCTGATCGTAGAACACTGCCTGCCATGCCTTACGAAACTGGCCCCAACCTTGGCGAATATCGGGAATGCCCTCGGCTAACGGCTCTGGAAGCACCAGATGTTCATAGACTATCGCCACGTCTTCCAAAAGTATGCGCATTCTGGTGTGGAAGGATTCTCGAAAGCGCGGGGGACACAGTTCGGGTGGACAGAGCTGAGTGATCGACTCGAAGACCTTCAGCTCATGGGTCCGGGCCAGGAAAGTAAACAAATTGTCCCGATGATCCAGGTAGATCGGCAGTGTGTCCGATACCGGATAGGACGCGCTGAGGATAGAGGGGAGTACTCTATCAGTGGATTCGGCAACTGTTGTGGCGTACCGGTACCAGGTCGAGTCGGCGGCCAGGGCGGAGAAGTTCGGAAATCGCTCCGCATCGATGTTTCCCTCCGCATCGAGCAGGGAGAAAAGAGGCAATTCGTCCAGAACCAGTATGACGACCGAAACCCCATCTCCTGCTGATTCGATCTTGGTCACCTCTGGCTGAGCTGATGTGTCGGGCGCCAAAATCTTCGTGGTTGGGGAGTAGGCCAAGAAAGCGATGGGAAAGACGAGCACAGAAGGGCTCAAGACACGCAGCAAGAGCTTTACGGATGAAGATCGAGTGTAGACGACGACGAAAGTCAATCCCGCCAAGACTGCCGGTAGCAGGATCCAGTATCCGGAAAGTGGCCCCTTCCATCTCAGAACCGGCAGGAATATCAATCCGACCAGCGTCCCAAAAAGCACCGTCTGGAGGGCGCCCGCCATTCGCCGGTTGACCCTGTAAAGTAGAAGAAGAGTCCCGCCAACTGCGGCAGGAAACAGGAGGCTCAGGCAGAGCACGAGAAGGGACAGTTCAAGGGAGACTATTCGTCGGGCTACGAAGAATTCCGGATGGCTCCCCAAGAGGTCGAAGAGGGGCTGAGCGATCGCAAAGGACCACAGAGTGAAAAGGTGGAGTAACGAAAGAGGGGGGACCGTCGACGAAGCGTCGGTTCGAGAGGCGGCCATTCCGCGTCAGTTGATTCTGAAGGAATATAGCTTGGCCCGGCTGAGGACGAACTTCAATCGGACTGGCTTTCCTTGGAGATCTTTCACATCCTTCTTCCCTTCCCAGGAAACCTTGCGGAAGATATCGTCCATCCCGGCCAGATTCGACTTCTCCGCTTCGTATCCGGGGATTGCATCACCGCTCTCATCCAGGACTTCTACCCTCAGGTAGCCGCCCTGGTCGGGTCGATCGTTGAAGATACCTCGCCAGGGAGCGTCCGCACCGGGTTGCGCTCCAGACAGTAGCTGAACGTTGACATCCAGGTTTGTACCCGAGAACTTGAGAGGGCGAGTGAGGACATACCCTTCGGCTGTTGCGTCGAAGGAGCAGAAGGCGTCCTGCCGGATTCGCGCCAAGCCCAGTTGCCCCGTGTGCTCCGCGGAAGGAGCGTTGTGGAGATTGTCGAATCCCGAATAGTAGAACCACAGGGATCCGTTGCGGCTCACGGGAGCGGTGGCGGGCCAAGCCATCCCACTGTCGAAGCTATAACCCGAGTACTGGTTTCTTTGATACCCGAGGGTAACAAAGGGTCGACGATGCACGCTCCTGTCCCAGGTAATCCCATCGCGGCTAGAGACGATCTGCACGTCCATGGTTTGAAGCGAGGTATGAAAGACCCAGAGCAGGCCCAGGTACTGACTTCCGTAGGGGAAGGCCGAGAGGCCATAGAACTCGGTTCCGGGAGAGTCATGTTCATCCGGCTCCAGAACCAAATCGTTGTCCCGCCAGTGAATGAAGTCATCGCTGACCAATCGTGACAGCTTGCGCGGTCCGCCGGGGCTGGTCTTGTGGTAAAGCCAGAATTGGCGGGAGACCGGATCCTTCATCACGCTGAAGGTGTCTCCAGACGCCCAGCAAGGCACACCCGGGTTTCGATCTGAGTCGGTCCAACGGATGCCATCGGGCGAAAACGCTGACCAAATGCCACAACGGTCCTTATCGTGGGTCTGCCAGTAGACCATCTTATAGAGGCGATCTGGGTCCGGGTCGTCCGGGTCGCGAATCACTGAATGATTCCAATTGCACCAGCGAAGGACTATGTTGTTGGCCTTGGATCCCCTAAATTCCACCAAGCCCAGCGCAGGCTTTTCCCAGTGGACGCCATCCTGGGAGATAGCGTAGCAGAGGAACTGATCGATGTCGGAGTCAGTCTCGGTGGCCAGCGCGTTGTACCACATCTGGAACTGCCGTTGGTTGGGATCGTAGATGACGCTCCCAGGCTGCAGGACCAGATAGCCTTCCCAGGGACGGTCCGGTTTGATGATGGGGTTCTCCGGAGCCTTGCGCGAGCGGTTGAGGGTACGCCAGACCCTGTCCGTGCGTTCGATCAAGAAGTCGTCGATGAAGAGCTGAACCCTCTGGTCCAGCTGGACTGGACCCGAAACTTCCACAGCCCCGGCAGCATTCCTTCCCGGAAGCATGGCCATCCAGCCCAAGACAACGGAAATTGCGACAAGCTTTCTCATGGACTACCTCCGTTCGAAACCTCCTCACCGGATCATACCATGGCAGGCAAGGTCCCGCCCGGAGAGTGCAGCGGATCGCCCACACTCTACTAGGAAGAGCGAGTGTTCCAGTGATCAGCGGCTGCGCTTGTCTTGGGCGAAAATCATCAAGAAATGGTACGATGGCTCGCAAAATCGGAGGCTGAAAATGATCGACCTCGCTCGAACTTTGCGCGACCTATACCACACCGAAGAAGGAGGCACCGCCTTTGCCCTCGATGGCCTGGTCGAGGCCGACGTCCTGGAAAAGTGGCTGCAGCTGGGGGTGTTGGGACAGACCAGCAATCAATCGCTTTTTCTGGCCAAAGTGACCGCCGGCCTGCTCGATGCCGAGATCGCAGCTCTGCACGGCGAGGGCAAGACGCCCGAGGAGATCTTCAATCTTCTCTACAATCAGGAAGCCTTGGACTCGGCTCGAGCCCTGGAACGCTGGGTCGACGCAAGGGACTCACTGGCGTTCAGCCGCGAGACCGACGCCACCCGTGCAGCCGATGGTTCTGCGATTGCGGCAGAGGCTCAGAGAATCCAAGCGATTTCGCCCTGGCTATTGGTCAAGCTGGCAAATGTGGGCCCGTCTCCCGAGGCCATACGAGCGATGATCAGCCAGGCTGTCGAGGGGGGAGGCGAGAGTGGCCGGTTGGTTAATCCAAATATCACGCTGGTGTTTGGGGCCAATCATTACATCAACACAGTTTGGGGATACGTCGATGGCTTGGAAGCTGTGGCCTCACGGGGAATCGATGTCTCCGCCACTCGGTCGGTCAACAGCCTTTTCGTCAGCCGTCTGGATACGGTGGTCGATGGGCTCATCGACAAGCAGCTCGAGAACAGTACAAGTCCTTCGGATCGGGATCTGCTGAAACATTTGAGAGGCAAAACGGCGATAGCCCATGGGAAAAAGATCTATCAGATGTCGCGAGCCATCTTCCTGGGGGAGGAGTTCCAGGATCCTCAGAACCTTTTCACGGAAATTCATGCGTCGATTGAGAGCCTGAGGACGCGTTTCGCCAAGCTCGAGAAGGGACCGATCCAGCGCGTCTTGATTGCCAGCAGCGGCAACAAGCAGTCTGGTGTCTACAGTGATTTGATCTACGTGCTGCCGTTCTTTGGTCCCTATCTTGGCAACACCCTCCCCGCCAAGACCCTCCAGGTTCTAGAAGACCGACTGAAGCAGACCGGGATACCAATGCGGCCCACAGTAATGGACCCCATCCCCTGGATGGTGCAGGAAGCGGAAACGATCGGGCGCTGGGAAGAAGCGGTCTCAACGGGCACAGGAGCCTTAAAAACGGCCGACGAGATCTTGTCCCTGGTGCGTGAGCGCGTGTTGGCTCCTGACGAGACCTCGCTCACACAGATCTCCGATGACCTTCGTGACAAAGGGGCAAAGTCTTTCGCACAGGATCAGGTGAAAGCCTACGAGGTCTTTCGCCAAAAGGTTGAGAATCTGGGATAGTAAGGCATGAAAGACAAATTGTTCTCGGTAGCTGGCCAGGTTGTGCTTGTTTCCGGTGGGACCAGAGGAATCGGTAAGGCGATCGCACGGGGTTTTGCCGAGCGCGGAGCCCGGGTCGTAATCACAGGCCGCAACCAGGAGTCGGCCGAGGCTGCGGCCCAGGAGATCACTAGCGACGGGGAACCGGTGCGGGCCATGGTATGTGACGTCGCTGATAGTAGAGCAGTAGCGAAGCTTGTCGATCGATGTGTAAGCGACTTTGGGCGTATCGACACCCTCGTCAACTCTGCCGGAGTGAACCAGCGCAAGCCGGCTGCCGAGGTCACCGAAGAGGAGTACGACTTCGTTGTCGGCGTCAACCTCAAGGGGTCGGTGTTGCTCTGCCAGGCGGTCGGCAAACAGATGATACGTCAGGGGAAGGGCAGCCAGATCAACATCGGTTCCTTGACCACACACCGTCCTTTGAAGAACCTACTTCCCTATGCTGTCAGCAAAGCCGGGGTTGGCCAACTGACACGGCTGTTGGCCCTGGAGTGGGGCCCGAAAGGGGTCAGGGTGAATGGCATCGCCCCAGGCTTTATTCTCACCGATCTGAGCCGCAAGCTCTGGTCGGACGAGCGGATGAAATCCTGGGTCGACAGCAACACGCCCCAGGGGCGCTTGGGTCAACCAGAGGATATGATTGGCACCGCGGTCTTCCTGGCTTCAGAGGCATCCGCGTTCATGACGGGACAGATGCTGTATGTAGACGGCGGCTTCGAGAGCGGGTGGTCGTGGCCCATCCCCAGCTAAGGGCTCTGTCAAGAACAACTTCGCAGAGTTGGCGCTCAGATTTGCGCCAGATGTGGTCGCGAACGACTGAGCGAAACCGCAGGCGCAGCCGGGCCTACATTGAGGATTTCGCGATCGAGGAGCGCCCGAAAATGGTGTGGAGATGAGATGGCAGAATGTGAAGTTATTTTTAACCGAGCCCTGAATCGAGTAATGATGAACGGAAGAGTTGCGCTTCTCTTGGCATTGGGGTTCATCGTCTTAGCCAACTGCTCACCCGCAGTCGAATACGACGTGATCCTCCGTAACGGGGTGATCTACGACGGTGGTGGAATGCCCCCTTTCCCCGCCGACGTGGGAATTCGGGGTGATCGGATTGCGGCTATCGGCACCGAGCCTGACTCCAGCGGAAAGATCGAGCTGGACCTGGAGGGATTGGCAGTGGCTCCGGGATTCATCAACATGATGAGTTGGGCAAATGAGGCGCTCATCGAGGATGGACATTCCCAGAGCGACATCCGCCAAGGAGTGACCCTGGAAATCATGGGAGAAGGAAATTCCATGGGGCCGCTCAACGACGAGATGAAGCGGGAGATGGTGCGTCGTCAGGGAGATATCAAGTACGAGATCGAGTGGACCACACTGGACGAATACCTGCAGTTCCTCGAGCGCCGTGGAGTCTCCACCAATGTCGCCTCGTTCATTGGTGCCGCGACGCCTCGAAAATACGTGGTGGGCTACGAGGACCGGCCTCCTACTCGGGAGGAATTGGGCCAGATGCAGAATCTGGTGCGCAAAGCCATGGAAGAGGGGGCTCTAGGGATAGCCTCCTCGCTGATCTATCCTCCCGGGTCATTCGCCAAGACCGACGAGTTGATTGCGCTGGCAAAAGCGGCGGCGGAATACGACGGCATCTACGCTTCGCACCTTCGCAACGAAGCTTCCAGGCTGACGGAAGCGGTGGATGAGTTGCTGGTGATCGCCGAACAGGCAAAGATTCGCGCCGAGATCTACCATCTCAAGGCCTCCGGGCGCAGTAACTGGGCGAAGCTCGCCCAGGTAGTCAAACGGGTGGAGCAGGCCCGCGCCCAGGGTCTGCAGATAACTGCAGATGTCTACAACTATCCGGCCAGCTCAACCGGGCTGACTTCGACCATGCCACCCTGGGTACAGGAAGGCGGATTCGATGCCGCCTTGAAACGTCTGAAGGATCCCGCGACGCGCAAGCGTATCGCCAGAGACATGTTGGAGGGATCGGACCAGTGGGAGAACATGTACCACGGCGCAGGATCGCCCCAAAACATTCTCCTGGTCGGATTCAGAAGTGACAGCCTCAAGCCTCTGACAGGTAAGACGCTGGCCGCCGTCTCCGAAATGCGCGGAACTTCACCCGAGGAGACCGTGATGGACCTGATTTTGGAGGACCGGAGCAGGATCGGCACAGTCTACTTCACACAGTCGGAGGACAACCTACGCAAGAAGATCGCACTTCCATGGGTCAGCTTCTGTTCGGATTCGGGCTCCCTGGCAGCCGAGGGAGTATTTCTGGAAAGCAGCGTGCACCCGAGAGCCTACGGCAGCTTCGCCCGCCTTCTGGGCCGGTACGTACGGGAGGAAGGGATTATCTCCTTGGAAGAGGCGATCCGTAAATTGACCGCGCTGCCGGCATCCAACCTGAGGATACAGAAACGGGGGATGCTCAGACGGGGATACTTTGCCGACCTCGTGGTCTTCGATCCAGCGAGGATTCAGGACCACGCGACCTTCGAAAAGCCGCATCAATATTCCACCGGCGTAGTTCACGTTTTCGTGAATGGAGTCCAGGTTCTCCAGGATGGCGAGCACACCGGGAAGACGCCCGGAAAGGTCGTACGCGGCCCCGGCTGGAAGGGTGAGCATTCGATATCGGGGCAAGCCGCAACTTCATGAGGCACACTCGATGTACGAAGCTGAAACTTGAACGATTCGTCTGAACGTCTGAACGTCGCACGGCTCTGCTCCTGGGAAAGCGCGGCGAGCGGTTCCTACGGGAACTTCGAATGGCGAGGTGATCATGGAGAATCGCCCGATGACAGAGCCGTGACCGTCAGGGAGCGGGCCCTGATCAGGGTCCAAACCTGGCAGCTCCGCCTTGGAAGTTTCCTCCTGAATAATCCAGCACGGCTGGGGGTTGCACTAAGCTGAAACTTCATTTTAAGATTTGGATGGGAAAATGACGTAACCTATTGATTTGAATCGGATATATACTTTTTGAGGCGATTGTCCGAAAAACCGTGGCGGTGGCCTCCGAGCCGAAGTTTCTTTCTCGAATGGGGCAGCGCAGCGGGGGCGGGACTGACCTGAAACTTCATTTTCAGATCTGGGGGCAAGAAAGACGGAAACGATTGATTTGGTGATGGAAGGGCGTATCTGAGATATCTCTTACACCGAAGGTGTTATTGCTGACCGGCAACGTGTTAGCAATAACGCCTTCAGCGCAGAGAGGACAGGCGACCCAAACCCTGGGCTACTCGCAGGAACGCCTTCGGCGTGGGGGAGGGGCTCCCGTTGGGATGAGAAGAAGTTTCTTTCTTGTACGATCCGGTTCCGCCGGGGGCGGCGCTAAGCTGAAACTTGATTTAGTTCCAAGTTCAACCGTGGCACGGCCTTCCAGGCCGTGATTGTGGAGCCTCTGGCTCCACGAGTCGCTCATCACGGACAGGGATGCCCGTGCCACTGCAGGACACTGGAGTTTCTTTCTCGAAAGAACCAGCGCGGTTTGGGGCGAGAATAACTTATGGAAGTGAGAGTACGATTTGCTCCTAGTCCTACCGGTCATCTTCATATTGGAGGAGCCCGAACCGCCCTCTTCAACTGGCTCTACGCCCGTCAGAATGACGGCACCTTCATCCTTCGCATAGAGGACACTGATCTTGAACGCTCCAGTCCTGAGATGGCCGATCGAATCCTGGAAGGGATGGAGTGGCTGGGTACGCTCTGGGATGAGGGCCCCTACTACCAATCCCAGCGCCTCGATCTATACCACTCGGTCGCCGAGAAACTGCTGGAAGAAGGCAAGGCCTACCGTTGTTTCTGTTCCCTGGACGAGCTGGAGCAGAAGAAGCAGGCGACGGTCGAGGCAGGTGAGACGTGGCGCTATGACGAGACCTGCCGGGAACTCTCTCAGCTTGACATAGATGCCAGTCTCGAGGAGGGGGGTTCCTTTACCGTCAGGTTCAAGATTCCACCCCTGGACGGGTTCAGGTTTCGTGACAGTGTATTTCGGACGATCAAGGTCCGTCGTGACCACGTCGACGACTTTGTGCTTCTGCGCTCCGATGGTATGCCTACCTATCACCTTTCGGTGGTCGCCGACGACCGCGATATGGGGATCACCCACGTGATTCGCGGACAGGATCATCTGCTCAACACGGTCAAGCATATTCTCCTTCATCAGGCCCTCGGCAATGAGGCGCCTGTTTTCGCTCATTTGCCCTTGATTCTGGGACCAGACAGGAAGCGGTTGAGCAAGAGACATGGTGCGTCTTCGCTACTGGAGTTTCGTGATCAGGGCTTCGTGCCCGAAGCCTTGAGAAACTACCTGGCTCTGTTGGGTTGGTCGCCTGGAAACAATCAGGAAGTGCTCGGATCGGAAGAGCTCACCCAAAAATTCAGCCTCGACCGGATCAACAAGGCCAACGCAGTCTTCGACCCCAAGAAACTGGAGTGGATGAATGGCCAGCACATGAGAAGTCTAGCAGTCGAGGAGCTCGAGCCCAGGGTGCGACACTTCCTGGTAGAAGAACAGCTTTGGGATCCTGACTGGGAAGGAGCGGGCCGTGACTGGTTCTTACGCTTGCTGAAACTGCTGCAGAGCCGGGCGAAGAGGCTTACGGATTTTGCAACGCTCGGGAAACCTTACCTTTCGGACCAGGTCGAGTACGACCCAGAAGCGGCCGAGAAACACCTTTCCCCCGCGGAGCCCGAGGCCAGATCTCAACTCTACCGAGCTTTGAAAGACCTTCATGAAGCCTATGCCCAGGTGACAGAGCTCGATCTCGAGACGGCGGAACAAGTCTTACGCTCTCTCACCGAGCAGCACCAGATCGCGACCGGGAGCTTCATCGGAGCCGTTCGCGTGGCCCTGACAGGTAGGGCCGCTTCTCCCGGAATCTTTGAGGTCATTGGCATTCTGGGACAGAAAAAGACTGTCGAGCGCCTGCAAGAGGCCCTTCGGTTCCTCGAATGACCGATCCTCTCCTGTCTGTCGTCATCCCTGCCTACAATGAGGAAGACCGCCTGGCTTCCTCTCTGGAACAGATTATTTCCTATCTCGAGCGCCGGCCGCATCCCTTTGAACTGATCGTGGTCGACGATGGGTCGGTCGACGGGACCTTCCGAATCGGAGACCTTTTCTCTGAGCGACGGAAGGACAATTGGTCGCTACGAGTGCTCCACAACGAGACGAATAGGGGAAAGGGCTACAGCGTACGGCGGGGAATGCTGGACGCCCGTGGAGCCTACGCCCTTTTCAGTGATGCCGACCTGAGTACGCCGATTCAGGAGATCAGCAAACTGGAAGCCGCAATGGTGGAGGGACCGTTGCAAGTTGCTTTCGGTTCTCGCGATGTCGAGGGTTCACAGGTTGAGGTGCACCAACCTAGACTGAGAGAAGCCGGAGGGCGTCTGTTCAACCGGATCATGCGATCTACGATCGGTCTGCCCTTTCGGGACACTCAGTGCGGATTCAAGCTGTTTCAAATGGATAGCTGTCGGGATATATTCGCGAAACAGCGGCTCGAGAACTTTGGCTTCGATGCGGAGGTGCTCTACCTAGCAGGGAAATGGGGATTCAGGATGAAGGAAGTTCCCGTGGTCTGGCGACATGATGCTGGCAGCAAGGTACACTTCATGGCGGACGGTCTGGCTCTGCTCTGGAGCCTTCTCGAGATCCGCTGGAACGATCATTGCGGCCGCTACGATCGCGAGCGCGAGAACGGAACACTTAGGCGCTAGACAAAAAAGCGACGAAAAAGAAAGGAAATGGTCAAGCTTGGTGTTAGCGTCGACCACATTGCTACAATTCGCGAGGCTCGGAAGGTTCCAATCGCTACACTGACCAAAAGGAATGTCAACTCGATGGCGGGGACCCTGTATGTAGTAGCGACGCCCCTGGGCAACCTGGGTGATCTGAGCGCCCGAGCCGTTGCGGTTCTGGGCGAGGTCGATCTCATCGCCTGCGAAGACACCCGTCATTTTCGCAGGCTCTTGAACCACCTGGGCCTCAAGACCTCTACTACCAGCTATCACGAACACAACGAGCAAACAAAATCGTCAGAGCTGCTCGGTCGAGTATTGAAGGGCCAAAATCTGGCCCTGGTCAGCAAAGCTGGCACCCCCCTGGTGTCGGACCCGGGATATCGCCTGGTCCGGCTTTGCCGGGAGAATCAGGTGTCGGTGAGCCCCGTGCCCGGACCGGCGGCGGCCGTCAGTGCCCTCTCAGTTTCGGGGCTTCCCTCCGACTGCTTCCACTTCTTGGGCTTTCTTCGAAGGCAACGAGAAGCCCAGCGCAAGCAACTCAAATCGGTAGCGGCGTTGGATGCTACCTTGATCATGTATCTATCACCCCATCGCCTTCTGCCAACACTTGAGACGGTGCTCGAGGTCCTGGGCAACCGGGAGGCGCTTGTCGCCCGAGAAATGACCAAGGCGCACGAGACGTTCCACTTCGGATCCCTCGAGAAAATACTCGCCGAGCTGAGAGTAGAAGAGGTCCGCGGAGAGTACACGCTGCTGCTGTCGGGAGCCGGATTCGAAACACCTCCCAAGCCCAGGATCGATATTTCAGCCTACGTCTCAGGCTTGATGGTACTGCGTGAAATGAGCCGCGCAGCGGCAGTGAAGACGGCTGCCGCAGAACTTGAGCTTCCTCGGCAGCAGGTGTATAGGACCTGCTTCGCGTCCAGCGCAGAGGGTAAGTCGGACTAGAATCTGCTGCCCTGCTCGAAGGCTCTTCTCCAAGAACCGGAAACCGGGATGGGGTCGAATCAAATTATGCACTACCTCTGTATTAAGGGCTCGTGCAAAAATAACTTCACATTCTGCCATCTCATCTTCACACCATCTTCGGCCGTTCCCCAGTCACGAAATCCTCAACTTATCCTGGGCTACTCCTGTGGTTTCTCTCAATCGTTCGCGACCAAATCTGGCGCAAATTTGAGCGCCAACTCTGCGAAGTTATTCTTACACGAACCCTAAAACTCCCCAATGATGCTGCACCCAAGCTTGACATAGGGATAGATTATGTATAATTATAAGCGTGTATGCTTGATGGACTCGTCCCAATGACAGAGCAAGAACCTCCACTGGAGGATCTGTTTCTCCCTGATCTGGTTGCTTCGGCGGCTTCGAAAGTTGCCCTGCCCGATCCCCTGAGAATAGAATCCGTGGGTGAGCCTGAACATGGCGACATCGTGCTGGCTCGTGTCCGGGAGGTCAATCCTGCCTATCCCAACCTGGAAACGGCTAGCAGTAGCGAAATCTGTCTGAGCGAAGGCAACATTATCCTTGGAACCCTTGGAATTCGGCGAGCTCTGTATGGTTTTTCCGGAAAGTTGCCTTCAGGCCTCAACCCTGGTGACCCTCTTCACCTACTCAACAAGGGAGGAGTTATCGGACAGTGCACTGCGTTTCACCGCGCACTGGGCTGGCCGAGTCGCCTCGAGTACCTGGGAACCGTCGTGCGTGACGGACGCGCACTCAACTTGCGTGATGGGGGGTTGGCACTGAAGACGGGTCCCCTTCCGGAGACACCCTTGATTCTGGTAATGGGCACCTGTATGAACTCGGGAAAGACTGCGGTTTGCAAGGAAATTCTGCGACTGTTTTCGGGCCGAGGCTTTTCGGTCAACGCGGGTAAGGTGGCGGGCGTGGCCTGCTTCCAGGATCTGAAAGGTATGAAGGAGGCGGGGGCTCAGGAAGTCCTTAGCTTTCACGACTTCAGCCTTGCCTCGACCGCTCAGGTTTCCGATCTGGCACCGGTGGCGCGTTCCTTGGTACACCATCTAGCGAAATCCGAACCCGATTTCATCGTCCTTGAGATGGGAGACGGAATTCTTGGGGGCTACCAGGTTGCATCGCTTTTCGAAGACCGGGAGTTTCTCGAACGCGGGCTCTGTATCGTCCTCTGCGCCAACGACTTCATGGGAGTTTGGGGCAGTCTCCAATGGATGACCCAGCAGGGATACGATCCCCGGCAGCATCCGGTACTGGTGGCCGGACCAGTAACCGACAGCGCGGAAGGCATCCGCTATATTGAGGAAAACCTGGCGGTACCTGCGGCCAACGTCTTTGATAGTGGAGGTAAACTGTGTACCTTCATCCGTGAGTTATTGATGCCATGGTCAAAGTCGGCATAGCTGGAGGATCTGGCTATGGGGGTGCCGAGCTTCTACACATCCTGATCCGTCATCCCGAAGCGGAGATCAGCTGGATCTCTTCTCACCGACACAGTGGAAAACTGGTCTCGGCTGTGTATCCGAGCCTTCTCGGCTTCCTTGACAGCAGTTTTACCTCGCTCGAGACCCTCTCCCCCTCAGACTTGGATGTGCTTTTCCTGGCTCTCCCCCATGGCGAGGCCATGAACATCGTTCCGCAATTGGACGGCGATCCGGTCATCATCGATCTCAGTGGGGATTTTCGCATCGGGGACCCCGACATCTTCGAGCAATACTACAAGCTCCCTCTCTCGGCCCCGGAACATCAGAAGGACTTTGTGTACGGCCTACCCGAGATCAATCGATCTCAGATCCGCGCTGCGAAACGCATTGCCAATCCAGGCTGCTTCGCGACGGCCACCCTGCTTGCCTTGTATCCCCTTTACGAGGAGAAATGGATCAAGGGTCCGGTATTCGTCGATGCGAAAACTGGCTCGTCCGGCGGTGGCAGCAGCCCCTCCCCGGGAGCTCATCACCCCCGTCGAAGCAACAGCCTGTTTCCGTATAGGCCGTTCTCACACCAACATGTGCCCGAGATCCTTCAGATCCTCGACACCTCCGAGCGTCCCCTGGTATTCCAGACGTACTCGGCGCCCTTCATAAGGGGAATCTTTGCCAGCCACTATATGGCTCTCAGCCGCGAGGCCACATCTGAGCAGGTGCGGGATTTATATCAGAAATACTATTCTTCCGAGTATTTCGTCCGCTGGGTTCCTGAATGTCCCGACGTCAACTACGTTCGACATTCCAATTTCGTCGATATCGGTGCGGCGACGCAAGATGGCTTCCTGATCGTCTGGTCAGTCCTGGATAACCTGCAGAAGGGCGCGGCAGGACAGGCTGTTCAGAACATGAACCTTATCTGCGGTTTCTCAGAGACGATGGGCCTGGGATTTCCGCCGACATATCCTTAGGGTCTGCGCAAGAATAACTTGGTAGAATTGGCGCTCAGATTTGCACCAGAATCGGCCGCGAACGATTGAGGAGCGGCCGAATCTGGTGTGAATCTGAGATGCCAAAATGCCAAGTTATTTTTGCGTAGACCCTAAGTACACTGGAATGTACTTAGCCCGGGACATCTGAGACAACCGAGGAGACAGACAATGTCAGAACAATCTCAAGAAGTCATCGACCGCGAAGATCGGTACCAACTCAGGACTTACGCCAAGCTACCCCTGGTGTTGGAACGGGGGCGCGGGTGCTATGTCTACGACATCGAGGGAAACGAATATCTGGATTTCTACGGGGCCCACGCGGTGATATCGACGGGTCATTGTCATCCGCGAGTGGTGGAAGCCATCAAAGAACAAGCAGAACAACTGCTTTTCTACTCAAACGTCGTCTACAACAAGCGTCGCTCAGACGCTGTTGAGAAGCTGATAAAGATGGCAGGATCTCCTTACGAACAGGCATTCTTGGCAAACTCAGGAAGTGAGGCCAACGAAAACGCCATCAAGCTGGCACGCGCCACGACAGGTAGGAAGGAAGTCCTTTCCATCCTGGGATCCTTTCACGGCCGCACCTACGGTAGTCTCTCCAGCACCGGTATTCTCAAATACGTCGAGTACCTCAACACACCCGTGCCAATGCATCGGGCTTTGTCGGCAGAAGCAGTGCCTGCAGCGGTGAGCGAGGAAACCGCGGCCGTCATCGTGGAGCCGATTCAGAGCATGGGCGGCATGTATGAGATTCCGACGGAGATCTTGAGACAGATTCGTGAATCTTGCGATGCTCAGAGTGCACTGTTGATCTTCGACGAAGTTCAGACTGGGGTGGGACGCACCGGCAGTTTTCTGTACTCGGGTCAGGGAGGAGTCTACGCAGATATGGTCACTCTGGCCAAGGGAATCGCATCGGGACTTCCTGCGAGTGCACTTCTGGTTACCGAAGAGCTCACACACAAGGTTCAGACCGGCGATCTTGGTGCGACCTTCGGTGGTGGCCCGGTTGCCTGTGCCGCCATGGAAGCGACGATGGACGTCTTGGCGACTGAGGATCTGATTGCTAACGCGGCTCGAATCGGGGACTATCTGCGTCAGGGCATCGAGCGAATATCGTGGGTAGAGGAAGTGCGCGGCAAGGGCCTTCTAGTGGGAATCAAAGTCGGGGCCGAAGAACCCGGCGGGTCCAAGCCGGTACAACAGACTCTCCGCGCAAACCGGATTCTAAGCGGCTCCTCGAACGACCCAGCGGTGCTGCGACTGATGCCACCTCTGTCGGTAAGTCAAGCGCAGGCGGATACATTCCTGGACGTACTGGCTACCCATGATCCTGGTCATTAAGCTCAGCGGTAAGGTACTCGAAGAAGACCTTTACCGAACTGCTCTCTGCCGCCAAATCGTAAAGCTGTCCAAGTCCCAACATCGGATAGTCGTAGTCCACGGAGGCGGAAAGCAGCTTACAGATCTGTGCGCCCGGCTTGGCATTTCGAGCGTCCAGCACCAGGGACGCAGAGTCACGGATGAAGCGACCCTCGACGCTGCCAAGATGGCATTCTCTTCGATTAATCGAGATCTGGTTGCCGCGCTGCTCTCCTGCGGTTCGAAGGCGATCGGCTTTGCCAGCTTCGATGCCGGACTCGTTCGTAGCCGGACAAGGCCTCCCCTGCCGATAAGCACCTTGACCGAGACGGGAGAGCGGCGAACCGAGCTCATCGATTTCGGTCTGGTTGCTGAGATCGACGGGGTCGATCCGTCCATCTTGTCCTGCCTTTGGGAGTGTCAGCAAATTCCCGTGGTCAGCTGTCTGGCCAGCACCCCGGAGGGGCAGATTCTCAACATCAATGCCGATACGCTGGCCGCCCACCTGGCAGCGGGAATCCCGGCTGCTCGACTGATTTCCGTAACCGATGTTGAAGGGATCTACTTCGACCTGGACGAGCCTTCATCCAGGATCGACGAACTCCCCACAGGACAGGCCCGTGTCTACCTGGAGGAGGGAAGATTCACCGAGGGTATGATTCCGAAGATCCAGGCTGCGCTCAGGGCAATTGAGATGGGGGTGCCTGAAGTTCAGGTCCTCAGTGGGCTGAGGCCCGACGGTCTTCTTCAGGGAGTAGAAGACAATGCCGGAACCCGCATTGTCCCGTAGCCATCATTTGAAGTGTTCTTGCGTCCCCCTTTTCCCTAAGCTGGAACTTCAAGAATACGTCGCACGTCTCCTGTCCTCCGAAGGTGCCGCCAACGGGTGAACTACCAGCGTTACGAAGCCAAGTCCGACAGAGCCGCGAACGACTTGAGCCGTTAGCAAAATGAGCCCAGGTTCCAAGGAGAGAGCCGGACAACTCTTCCCCACGCAGTGACGCGTAAATCCCCAGTAGCCAGAAGCTTCTTTCTCGAATGGGGCAGCACCGCTGGGGGGCCACCAAGACATACGCTGAAACTTTGACAATCCTAAGGGTTAGGGGGAGGCACAAGACACTCACGCTGCGTACGCCTAGGGGCCGAACGGTGGGCGCTCTATATCCTCCAAGACCCAACCTCCATCACCCCAGCTCAGGACTTGATCACCCCCCACAGGTTTGGGTCTGGGGAAGACTGCATCGATCCTGGACAAGTGCTCAGGAGGGATGCTTTTCCCCGCGGCGGCGATCGCCGCATCCAGCTGTGATCGATTTCGCAGGCCGGTTATTACGGAGCTGATCCCCTGCTGCGAAAGGGTCCAGGCCAACACGTACTCAAGAACGGACATCCCTGCCTCTTGTGACAACTTCTGGAGAGCGTCTAGCTTTTCCATGAGAACGTCATCACGAGCAGGCATCCATTCCGGCTTCTCTTCTCCTCGGGAGCCAGCTGGTGGCGGCTGGCCGCGCTGGTACTTGCCGCTGAGAGCGCCCCCTTCCAGAGCCTGATAGGTCACCAGTCCTACCCCATAATGTCGGGCACAAGGGACGTGGTCTAGTTCGATTCCGCGGGTCATCAGGCTGTACTTGGGGGAACTAACGCCGACCGTCGGCCAGCCATTTCTCCGCGCGATCTCGCTCGCCTGCGCCATGCGCCAGGTGGGCCAATTGGAAACGCCTACGGCGCGGGCTTTGCCGGCTCTCACCCAGCGGTCGAAGACGCGCCATACCTCTTCCATCGGGATCTCCGAGTGCCAACGATGGGCGAGAACCAGGTCGACCCAATCTGTCTTCAGACGCTTCAAGCTGAGGTCGAGTTCAAGCTCGAGGTGATGTGCCGACAATCCTGCATCGAGGGGTCCAGTGCCGCTTGGATTTCCCAGCTTGGTACAAATCACGACGTCTTGTCGACGTTTGACGATGGCCTGACCCAGGAAACCTTCACTGACTCCTCCTTTGGAGCCAACCTTGCGGTCATATCCCTCGTAGACGTTGGCCGTATCAAAGAAGTTGATACCCTGGTCAAGCGCATACCCCACCAGATTCTTGCTCTGCCCTTCATCCAGAGGCCGACCGAACGTCATCGTCCCCATGCAGATCGGAGAAACCATCATGCCGGTGGTGCCGAGAACGCGGTATTTCATCTTCGTCCCTCCTTCTTCGCGCCCCCAGGAACGCGGGTCCCATTCGAGAAAAAACTTTTCTGAACCCGGCAGATGCAGCTGTTGTCCGACTCTCTCCGCGGAACCTGGTCTCGTGTTGCTAGCAGCTCAAGTCGTTCGCGGCTCTGTTTGCCCGGCTTGATTTTGTTTGACGCTATTGACCCTTCGCTGCGCTTTTCAGGGAGTAGAAACCTGCAACTTGTAACCTGCAACTCTTCTATTTAAGTTTCAGCTTGTCGGCAGAGGTGGAGCGACCACTTGAAGCTCCTGCTCCAAAGCGTGGGCCAACTGCAGGATGCGGCCCTCTTGAAAATGAGGTCCCAGGATCTGCAGCCCTAGAGGTAGCCCTTCCTCGGTATATCCGCAGCACATGGCAAGCCCTGGAATACCCACCAGATTAGCCGGGACCGTGTAGACATCAGAAAGATACATCTCCAGAGGATCGGCCCTCGCACCCAACTTGAACGGAAGCGAGGGCGCAGTGGGCCCGATCAGGAGATCGACCCGTTCAAAGGCTTTCAAATAATCCTGCTTCAACAAGGTACGCACCTTGCTGGCCTTGAGATAGTAAGCGTCGTAATAGCCCGAGCTCAGCACATAGGTACCGATCATGATGCGTCGCTTCACTTCCTCGCCAAAACCCTCGCTGCGGGTCGACCGATAGGTGTCTTCCAGGCCTTCCTGATGGGCGCTGCGATAGCCGTAACGCATCCCGTCATAGCGGGCCAGATTGGAGCTGGCTTCGGCTGGTGCAATGATGTAGTATGCCGCGATCGCAAATTCGGTGTGGGGAAGATGGACCTCCTGCACCTGACAGCCCAGCTTCTCGAGCCGTGTAATCGCAGATCGGATGCCGGCATCGAGCCGGGGGTCGAGCCCCGCTCCAAACCACTCGGCCGGAAGACCGATCCGTAGGCCCCTCACATTGTCCTCGATTCCGGCAAGATAGTCGTCTACAGGACGATTGGAAGAAGTGGCATCGGAGGGATCGTGTCCGGCGACGACCTGGAGAATCCGGGCCGCATCCCGGGCGCTGTTCGCCAGAGGTCCGATCTGATCTAGCGACGAGGCGAAAGCGACCAAGCCATATCTTGATACTCGGCCATAGGTAGGCTTGAGACCCACTACTCCACAGAAAGCGGCTGGCTGTCTGATCGAACCGCCCGTGTCGCTGCCCAGAGCCCCCGGCGCCTCAAGGGCGGCCACAGAGGCCGCAGGGCCCCCACTCGATCCGCCCGGGACACGCTCCGGATCCCTCGGATTTCGGGTTGGAAACAGAGCGGAGTTCTCTGTCGTCGAACCCATGGAAAACTCATCCAGGTTGGCTTTTCCGAGGATCAGGGCTCCTGCCTGCCTGAGTCGAGAGATGACTGTCGCGTCGTAAGGGGGACGATATCCCTCCAGGATCCGAGACCCACAAGTCGTTCTCATGGACTGAGTCACGATGTTGTCTTTGATCGCCAAGGGAATACCGGTCAGGAGTCCGATCTCCTGTGCGCCGAGGCTGAGACGCCGATCCAGCGCCGATGCGGCGCTCCTGACCTCTTCGGCGTCAACCGTGACAAAGGCATGCACACCCCGATCGACTTCCTCAATTCGATCGAGAAAGGCATCGGCCACTTCCCGAACCGATAGCTCTCGACTCTGGATTCCCTGATGAATCCTTCCTATGGACCAGGCACAGATTTCATTCATGACATTGATGATTTCTGCAGCTATCCGATGACCTTTGGAACTCTGAAGTAGCCCTTCGCGTGCAGCGGCGCGCCCTCGACTGCAACCCGTACATCCAGAGAGGGGCGCACCTCGTCCTCCCGGAGACCCGCCTCAGGATCGCTCTCCTCCGACGCATGGTAGGTCGGCACTACCCCATCCGTTGGAGCTGTCTTCAATTGTTCGAAGTAGTCGAGAATGCGTTGAAACTGGGACACGAAAACCTCAACCTCTTCGGCTGAAAATCGCAAGTGAGCAAGATCGGAAATCTTTTCAACTTCTTCTCTGGTGACTGACACGGCTTTCTCTCCTACTGAGCTCCAACGCGTGAGAATTGGACAGGATTTGCGCCCTGGCTGCGTATTTTCGTACAAGCAGAATGTCGCGGTCGATCTGCTGCTTCAAACTTTCAACCCCGTCGAACTTCTTCTCGCTCCTGAGCCGAAAGAAAAACTCCAGACCGATTGACTTACCATACAGATTCCGGTCCAGATTGAACAGATGTGACTCAACCAGGGGTCTGTTCCGGTGTCGCGAATCGACGGTGGGTCGGTATCCGATATTGGTCCCCCCCCAGTGGGCGACTCCATCAACCAGGGCACGGGTCACGTACACTCCGGTTGCCGGAACCAGTTCGTTCTCCGGATCCAGGTTCACAGTCGGATAGCCAATCGTAGAGCCCCTCCCGGACCCTCGAACCACCGTGCCTCTAATCTGGTAGGGGCGATCGAGGAGCCTCCGGGCCAACGAGGTTAGGCCTTCCTTCAAGGCCTGTCGAATGGTGGTACTGCTGACGTGAATTCCACGCAGTCGAACCGGCTCAATCGGGTGCACCGAGAAGTGGGACTCGCGCCCCAACTTCCCCAGGGTATGAAAGTCTCCCTTTCTACGGTGTCCGAAGCGGAAGTTCCGACCCACGTAGACCTCACGAATTCCGTGGCAGTGAAGGATCTTCTTGGCAAACTGTTCGGGACTGTAGAGGGAGAGTTTCCGGGTGAAGGGTAGACGCACCATGACATCGATACCCAGCCCACTAAGCATCTCGGCCTTCTGGGAAAAAGTCTGCAATAGAGGAGGTGCATCGACTGGCGAAATGATCTTCTGTGGATGGGGAGTGAACGTGAGCAGGACGGAGGTCCCGTTCTTTTCCGTGGCCCTGGCGACCAATCGACGTAGAATCTCTTGATGCCCGAAATGCAGACCGTCGAACACCCCGATCGTCATGATGGGATAGCTCAAGCCCTGGGGAAGATCCTCAACAATCTGCATCGATAGTCCAGCTGGGGGAACGATTCGGCTCGACCTTCAGAGCTCAAGCACCAGTCCATCGTATGCCAACTGAACCGAATCGGGTAGGTACGCATTCCCCTCTTCGTGGTCGACATCGTGAGTCATGTGGACAAGATAGGTTTCTTTAGCACCTACTCTGGCCGCTGCGTCTGCGGCCTGTGCCAAGCTGAAGTGCGTTGGGTGCTCCTCGTACCGAAGACCATCCAAGACAAGCGAATCCACTCCCATGAGTTTTTCGTAACTCTCCTTGGGTATGTGGCTGACATCGGTAACATAGGCGAAGGAACCAACACGAAAACCCAGTACTGGAAGTTGCCCGTGGAAGACTTGGATCGGTTCCAGATCCAAGTCTCCGATCCGGAGATTCCCTTCAATCGGTACTAGATCAATCTCGGAAACCCCTCGGTAGACTTTCTCCTCGAAAAGGTGCCGAAACGTCAGCTTTATCTCTTTCAAGGTCTCTTCACTGCCATACGCGGGGATACGCGTTCCGGACCAGATGTTGAAGGGGTAGACATCGTCCAAACCCAGGATATGGTCGGCGTGGGAGTGGGTAAATAAAACGGCGTCCAGTCGCTTCACTCCGTAACGAAGCATCTGGCTGCGGAAGTCGACAGAGGTATCGATGACGATGCTCGCCTTGCTTTGCAAAAGGATTGAGGTGCGTAGGCGATGGTTTCTTGGATCAGAGGAATGACAGACCCGACATTGGCAGCCAATGATGGGGACACCTCTTGAGGTGCCAGTCCCGAGAAACGTCACTTTCATCTGGTTCAGTTTTCTCTCAGCTTCTCATCATCAAGCGGTGCCGGCACTGACCCACATTTCATCAATACGATGGCCTATAGTTGGATCGTCTTGGTCTTGCCCAGGAAGCTCAATCGCAGCTCGTGGAGAAGGCCTTCCAGAAGTTGGGCCTCTTCGGCGGACAGATTACCCTCTGTCTTTTCCTTGAGCAGGGCAAGGATTTCGATCAATTGCTTGGCACCATCGAGATTCTCCCGTTTTTGTCCCACGGCGGGATCCACGATTTCACCTAGATGAACCATCCCGGTTGTCGCGAGCGACAACACGAAGGAGGAGAAATCCATGGGAGGGACACCTCCGTGGCTGCTGTCTGCTGGGCCTGGTGCACTGGCAGGAGGTGGGCTGGGATGCTCTGCTGCTGTCCCCACGACTACGGGTTCCTGTGGCCGATCTCCCTCGTTCGCATCCTGCGATTTCAGGTCCCCTTCTTCGGTGAAAAGACGCCGATCCTTGATTATGAATCCACCTGGTTCGTTCTCGTCATTCATCTGACTTCCTCCCTACTTGGTCCTGGCGATCGCTCTTGAATCTTCCGTTCGGCCTCCTTCTGCCGCTGCCATTGGCTCTCCATTTCTTCAATTCCCACCGTCCGAAGCGGCCGTCCCGCATCGGAAAACGTCTTCTCCATGGCCTGGAAACGATCTCTGAACTTCGTGTTGGTCTGGCTAAGGGCCGTCTCCGGGTCTACCTGGAGATGGCGCGCAATGTTCAGGACCACAAAGAGTAGATCGCCTACTTCCTCTCTTACCTTGATGCTATCGTTTTCCTGTACGGCCGCCTGAAGCTCTTCGAACTCCTCCAGGAATTTGTCGCGAATCGCCTCCAGTGTAGGCCAGTCGAAACCCACCCGAGCAGCTTTAGCGGATACCTGGTAGGCCGCATAGACCGCAGGCAACCGTCCCGGTATCGCCGAAAGGGCAGATCGGAGCTCATTGGATGAGCCCTTCTCCTGCGATTCCTGAGCCTTGATCTCTTCCCACTGGCGCAGCAGTTCCTTGTTGTTCTTGAAGGACACCTTGCCGAAAACATGCGGGTGTCGGCGAACCATTTTCTCATAGACGGATCGGCAGACGTCATAGACATCGAACTCACTCTCTTCCTCGGCAATGCGCCCCTGAAAGACAATCTGGAAAAGCAGATCTCCCAATTCGTCGCAGAGTTCCTGGGGGGCGTCACCATCAAGTGCCTCGAGCACTTCGTAGGCTTCCTCGATAAGCATGGGCTTGAGGGTTTCGCGCGTCTGCTCCCTGTCCCAGGGGCAACCCTCGGGACTGCGCAGCAAAGCCATCAACTCGACAAGTTTGTGGAAGTATTCTCGGTTTTCTGAATCCATACAGAAAAGGCCCGTCCACGGATACGATGGGTTCCCAGTAGATACACAAAGGACCAGCTCGAAGGAGATCAGGCTTCCGCCAACTCGAACCGCTCGATGTGCATCAAGGGGTTCGTCTTGACCTTGACCTGCTTGCCCGTAATCGCTCCGATCTGGGTCAGGACATCTCGCTCTCCGTTCCTCAACGCTTTTCCCACGTCTGGATGGCAGCGGATGATGAGCTCATCGCCTTTGCCAAACTCGGCGGACATTTTCTCAGCTTCCTCGTGAATCGTATGGCAAATGGTTGGCACCGATCGAGTCATACCCCTCCCGCCGCAGAAGGTACATTTCTGAAGGAGCACTCGCTCCAACGACTGCTTGACTCGCTTACGAGTGACGGCTATCAGACCGAACTCGTTGAAGTCTAGAATTTTCGAAGGGGCTTTGTCCTTCTTCATCTCGGCCTGCAACTCTTCCAGTACCTTCTGTCGATTCTTGGGATCGGCCATGTCGATGAAATCAATGACGATGATCCCTCCCAGATCTCGCAGGCGGATCTGCCGTACAAGCTCTTTGACTGCATCCAGGTTGGTCTTGGTAATTGTATCTTCCAGAGAGTTAGTGCTGCCCACATATTTGCCAGTATTGACATCAATAGCCACCAGCGCTTCTGTCTGGTTGATTTCGATAGAACCACCCTTTTTGAGCCAGACTTTAGGCCGCAGCGCCTGCTCTATCTCGGCAGAGATGCCGTAATCGTCGAAGATGTTCTTAGACTTCCGGTAGAGGCGTACCTTGCGAGCGAGGTCAGGACTGAACTGCTTGACCATCTGGAGTATCTGTTTGTGTACCTGGGCATTGTCCACGTAGAGGGTCTTGAAATCCTGAGAGAAGAAGTCTCGGACGATCCTCTGGACCAGGCCGGGCTCGGCATACACCATTGAGGGCGCCGAAAGCTTCTCTGCCCTGAGGCGAATATCATCCCAAAGCTGAGTCAAATACTGCATGTCGTTCTGGAACTCGTTTTCTGACTGGCCTCCTCCAGCAGTACGTACGATGAAGCCTCCCCGCCCGATCTTCCGCCGAAGCTCCAAAACAATTTTCCTCAACCTCTGTCGTTCCTCGTCCGCGGCAATTCGATGGGAGACCCCAATGTGCTCGACGGTGGGCATATAGACCACAAAACGGCCGGGGAAAGCCACATGAGAAGTAATTCGTGCTCCCTTCCTACCGATCGACTCTTTGGCAATCTGAACCAGGATCTCCTGCCCCTCACTCAAGAGATCGCCTATCCCAACTCGCTCGCCTGGCCGGCTGTTGGCCGGTTTCCGTCTGCGAGACGGGGATTCGGGGTGTTTGATACGAGGGCTAGGCGGCGGCACTTGAACTGAACCTTGGACCTCGGCATTACGCCGGTCGCTGAGGGCCCCCAGATCCACCTCGAAGTGCTCTGGGAGTATGAGGGGCCCTGAAGTGTCTTTCCCCTCTCTTTGGCGAACACTCTCGGACTCGCGGATTCCACCAGTCTCCAGACTGGACAGGCTCGAGGGAAGGACATGTTCATTCTCCAGGAACACCTCCAACTGAGGCATCAGTTCCAGGATGGAGGCATTGCGCAGACCCTCTCTATCCCGACTCTCCGGGCTTGGTTTCTGATCTCTCCCATTTCCATTTGTCTGAGGCCGCTGACGCTTCGCTTCGGCGACGCTCTCCTCCGGGACCGGTCCAGCCTCCCAGGTCTTCGGGCTCTGATCCTCCCCAGTCGGCACAAACAGTTCCTCGTACTCTTCGTAGTCCTGGACGAAATCGTCGACATAGAGGAACGCGTTGCGATCCAGACCGATGTCCACAAAAGCCGCTTGCATACCAGGTAGAACCTTGGTCACGCGGCCCTTGTATAGATTCCCAAGAATGCCCTTGTTCTTTCGTCTCTCAATGAAAACCTCGTTGACCTGACCATCCTCTAGAAGGGCGATCTTGGTCTCGAGTTGGCTTGAAGCTATGATGAGCTCCTTTATCACGTTACTTCTCCTTTGGAACTCCTGGTTCGGGCGGTCTGGTCTCGACTTGTGTGGATGAAGAAGGAGGAAGGAAAAGGAGGCGACGCTTGCACCGGGGTACAGCAACACCAGGATGGGACAGTCCTGAACCCCTTGCCGCCAAACCTACCCAGAATAGATCGGAGATGTTCCCCGAAGAATAACCCAAAGCCGACCGAGTCTAATCTATGACAATATTCGAATTGGCCCACGGCCAATCGTGTTTCTTCTATAACAGACAGTTAACTCTCGTATTATAGCTCTTCGAGCTCAGATCTGACAAGGAAACCGTTCTCTGTTTTCCAGGGCTTCCGGCCCGAATGATTCAGCGCGGCTGGTGGCAGCACCGACGTCAGTGAACGAATCGACGACTGTAGGCACTCAGTGCGATGCCGATAGCAGTGAAGATGACTAGCGTGAAGGAACCGCCATAGCTGAGCAGCGGCAGCGGAATACCGATCGGCGGCAGGAGTCCCAGGGTCATTCCTAGATTTACGACTACGTGCGAGAAGATGAGGGCGACGAGTCCGGCAATGATATAGATTCCGGTACGATCGCGTGAGACGTCTGCGATATGCACCATCCGCATCAAAACTAGAAGATACAAGAGCAAGATGACGCTTGCCCCTACCAATCCTGCCTCTTCCGCAATCAGGGAGAAGATGAAATCGGAGTGGATCTCAGGGACAAAGCCCAGCTGGCTTTGGTCTCCCTGTCCAATGCCCTTGCCGAACAACCCCCCCGAACCGATTGCAATGAGGGACTGACGAGTCTGGTATCCAACTCCCTGGGGATCCAATTCCGGATTGAGCGTGGCCAAAATCCTCTGCCTCTGGTAGTTCTTCATCACGAACCAGCCGGCTGGTGCCATACAAAGCATAAGAGCCAGGAGACCGACGAGGAATCGTAGCCGTAGTCCTGCAACCAGGATCACCGCCAAGAGGATTGGAAAATACATCATGGCGGTTCCCAGGTCCCCCTGAAGGATTACCAGCCCCATCGGCACCAGGGTGAGCAGCGTGATGGCCAAGAAGTGCCGGCGGCGCACAGACGGCCCCTCGATCGCGGCTAGATATCGCGCCAGCGTTAAAATCAGGACAAGCTTCCCGAATTCGGAAGGCTGAAAACGAACGGGCCCGACGGCCAACCAACTCTTACTGCCATGGATCTCCACCCCGAAGAGGAGCACTGCCAGCAACATCAGGATGGCGCCTATGTACAGAAGGAACGCGTAGTCTGTGAGCAAGTGGTAGTCGACTGCGGCCACAGCCAGACAGACACAGAGACCTAGACCAATCCAAACGAGCTGGCGCACAAACGTGTTTTCTGGCCCCCCCGGGGTTTCGGCGCTATAAGCACCGAGAGCCCCGATCAGTGAAAGCACCAACGCCAGAAGGAGCAAGAGGTAATCGATGCGTAGGAAAAGACGAAGAGAGACCATTCTCTAGGTAACCAGGATGCTGGAGCACCCTTTTCTACTGGATGCTGTGTGGAACGGAGGCGGCTGTCCCGGGAAAGCCCGGCTGGCTCTGGTGAGCCAGTTCTAAGGCATCAGCATTGAAAGGTTGACCGGCTTCATACTTTTCGTAGAAAGCCTGCATAAGCTTTCCAGCGAGAGGCGCCGCAGCGGACCCACCTGATCCCCCTTTTTCCACCAGCACTGCAACAACGATCTCAGGAAAGTCGCGAGGAGCGAACCCGACAAACCAAGCATTCGACGTGAACCTCTTTGCTTCTTCTTTGGACAGCTTCGCTCGCGACGCACGGCCGATGGTCTGGGCAGTACCCGTCTTGCCGCAGACATCAAAGCCGACCACTCGGGCGCTCCTACCCGTTCCATACTGATTCACGACCGACCACATCGCTTCTTTCATGAACTGTTGGTGCTCGGGTACAAGTGCGATCTCGGTGCCAAGCCTTCGCTTTCGGAAGGACAGAGGCTCTCGCACCAAGTGGACAGGCGGAGCCGTACCGGCTGCGATGATGCTGACAGCTCGTGCCAGCTGGATCGGCGTCACATGAATCGGGCCCTGGCCGATCGAGACAGAGATGGTCTCTCCGGGGTACCAGGCTGTACCGAAGACCCTCTTTTTCCATTCAACTGACGGGACCAGGCCTAGCACCTCTCCACTCAGGTCGATCCCGGTGCGCTGACCCAATCCTAAGCGGGAACTGAACTCGGAAATGGTGTTGATGCCCAGCTTTTTCCCGAGCAGATAGAAATAGACGTTGCACGACTGACGAATAGACTCATGCAGCGTGACTCGTCCGTGCCCGTTCTTGTTCCAACAGCGAAACGGGTGTCCGTATAGATTGATCTGGCCACTACAGTAGACCGACGTCTCGAGTCCTACAACGCCCTTTTCCAGACCTGCCAGAGCCATTACGAGCTTGAAAATCGATCCGGGAGAAAAGGTGCTTTGAGTGGCACGGTTCTGCAAAGGCCGGCCGGGATCGCGTACAAGACTGTTCCACTCCTCCCGGCTGAACCGCACCGTGAACCGGTTGGGATCGAAGGCGGGCCGACTCGCCATTACCAGGACTTCACCCGTCTGCGGTTGGAGAGCTACGATCGTCCCCCGCCGATCACCCAATGCCCTCTCTGCCACCTCTTGAAGATCCAGGTCCAGAGTAAGTTTGAGTTCCTGGCCAGACTTTGCAGGAATGTGCCCCAACTCCTCAAGTTTCTCGCCAACGCTGTTGACCAACAGCTTCTTGTATCCATCTTTGCCGGAGAGGTGACTGTTGTAGACCCTTTCGATCGCGTATTTTCCTACCACATCGCCGGCGCTGTTGTCGGAGAACTCGGGACGCTTGAGCTGCTCTCGCGATACTTCTCCTACGTAGCCGAGTACGTGGGCAGCGAGCTTACCGTAGCGGTAGGTACGCCGGGGCTGACTGACGACGGCCAGTTCAGGATGCTCGGTCTGACGGGCAAGGAAGAAGGTGATTTCTTCGATTGAAAGGTGCTTCTTGATGACAAGCGGCTGATATATAGAGTAGTGTCTGGCTCCTCTCAGCCGTTCATCCAGTCCCTTCCTTCGAAGTTGGAAGCCCTCGATGAGAAAGGACAAGGTGCTCTCAAGATCCTCGACTTCATTGCGGTAGAGCACCAGATTGAAGGCGCTTGCGTTGTCGACGAGGACCCGCCCTTCCCGGTCGGAGATGAGGCCGCGGGGAGCGTCCATAGGCACCGTGAGTACATGATTCCGTTCAGCGAGCGCCTGGTAGTGCTCGAACTTCACGACGGAAAGGTGCCACAACCTTAGGAACAACCCCAGCATAACTGCTACGAGAAGTCCGCTGACCCATCGCAACCGAACGAGGCAGAGAGTCTTGTCCTGATAGATAGCCATCCGTCAAGTGCCCACAACTGATGCCTGCTGCACAAAAAGATCTGTCACCGAAAGGGTGCGTCTGCAAAAGCATCTGCCAGATTGAGTTCAGGCACGGAACTCTCTTCGCGGCAGCTTCAACCAATCGTAGACTTGGAAAATCACCACGCCCGCCAGGCCAGTTACGACCCCTCGAATCAGCGCGTGGTACCCAAAGCCCTCCCTCACTGGTTGACTCAGCAACTCTAACATACAGAAAACTATGAGATTGTCAAGAAGAGTGAGGCTGCTGATCACAAACAATCGGGGAAAAAATCCGCCAATCAGGACCCATCGGTTGAGGTAGGCGGTTACGAAGCCTATGGTCGTCTTACTGACTCCGTTCAGACCCAGAAGGACGCGGAAGAAGGCGTCGGCAAGCAGGCCGAAGGCGCTGCCGCATAAGGCTGCTTTTGCCGGGCGGGAGTACCAGCCGATGTAGATAACCAGAACCAGGGGCAAATCTAGATATAGAGCAAGCCAAGGGAGGTATTTGGCCAGGCCAATCTCGCTCCCACCTACAATCACCAGAAGCAGGAGGACCTCGGTCTTGCCAATGACAACTTCCAATTTTGTCTTTACTCTCGAGAGCCTATCGGTTTGGTGATGACCATGACCTCTTCTAGTCTGGAATAGTCAACAAAGGGTCTGACGCTAATGTCCCGATAAACCATCTCCCCTCTTTCCGACTTGACTACCAGGCCAATGGGAAGTCCTTTGGGGTAGATCCTGTCCGCTCCTGAGGTATAGGCCACTTCACCGACTTTCACCCTTTCGTGATTGGGGATCAGTTTCCATTCCAGAAGATTGCTGCCGTTTCCCTGGAGCACTCCCTGGAGCCGTGTCCGGCTCAAGACTCCTCCTACAGCGGATCCCCTGCTCGTAATAGGTTCTACCTCGGCACCGAAGGGCTCAATAGTCACGACTCTTCCAACGACACCTTCCGGACTAAGAACGGCAGCATTCCTTCGAATCCCCTCGCGAGTTCCAGCATTGATCCCGAAGTGATCCGAATGAAAGGAGGAGGATTTCCAGATGATCCCAGCCAGGAGTGTCCCAAACAAGTACTGTCGGCGGATCAGCGAGTAATGCGCTGATCGTACTGCCATGGACTGCATAGCACGCAGTTGCTCCACCTCAACCTGGAGTGCTGCGTTTTTGGATAGAAGCCGTTGGTTTTCTTGTTGCGCTCGGCGCAGGAACACGTAGCGGCGCAGGGTCTTCTCGCTCTTGTCGGTAACGAAATACATCGCTGACGCTACTGGCGTCACGAAAAAGAGGCTCCACTTCCGCAGGAGAAATAGCCCCTGCTCGCTACGGACCTGAACGGTAAGGAGAACTAGATTCAGTGCCAGGATCGTGATGAAGAGAACGAGAGGTCTTCTTTCGAACGCGTGGATCATTGAACGCTGATTCGCTTTAGCAGCTCCATCTCCTCCAGCATCATGCCAGTGCCAATCGCCACTGAAGAAAGGGGATCCTCTGCTAGAAAGACTGGCAAACCAGTGTCTTCCTTGATTCGATGATCCAGTCCCTTGAGCAGTGCGCCGCCTCCGGTCAAAACGATCCCCTTGTCTGCGATGTCCGCTGAGAGTTCTGGAGGCGTCCGTTCCAGGGCCACCCGAACGGCATTGACAATCGTCGAAATCGAATCTGACAACGCCTCCCTCACCTCCTCGTCGGTAATCGCCAGTGTCTTGGGAATACCCTCAATAAGGTTACGTCCCTTGATTTCCATCGTCAGGGCCTTATCTAGAACTGCCGCAGAGCCGACTTCGATCTTTATCTGCTCTGCCGTCCTCTCGCCAATGAGGAGATTGTGTTTTCGCTTGATGTATTGAGTGATCGCCTCATCCATTTCGTTGCCAGCAACACGAACCGAGCGGCTGTAGACAATACCCGAAAGACTGATCACCGCAATATCCGTGGTTCCTCCACCGATATCGACAATCATATTTCCGCTTGGTTCGGTGATGGGTAGTCCCGCACCGATGGCGGCCGCCATGGCTTCTTCGACCAGATAGACTTCGCTGGCCTTGGCCCGCAAGGCCGATTCTCTCACTGCTCGTTTTTCGACCTGTGTAATCTCAGAGGGAATGCAGATCACGATGCGGGGACTTAGCAGGTGGTTGCGGTTGTGGGCCTTCTTGATGAAGTACTTGAGCATCTCCTCGGTAACATCGAAATCGGCAATGACACCATCCTTCATGGGCTTGATGGCGACGATGTTTCCGGGCGTACGTCCCAACATCTCCTTGGCTTCACGCCCTACCGCTTCAACCTTATTATTTCGCTTGTTGATTGCCACAATCGACGGTTCGTCGACGACAATGCCGCGACCTCGAGCAAAGACCAGGGTATTGGCAGTACCCAGATCGATAGCCAAATCGTTGGAGAAAAAACTAAACAAGGTACGCAGGTTCATAGGTCTCCGCTGTCCACTACCCAATCTCGCGAACCGTCACTCTGGGCGAATGATTTCCCCGATGTCGAGACTACAATCTCGGTTTGAAAGAGCGGAGATGCGACAGGATTCGACTCGAAGGTCGGACAGGACCGTCTCCACAATCCCAACCGCGTTATTATCCCCGAAACACGCGGCTCTTGCAAGGTCGCCGACCCGGGAGCAAGACCTTCCAGTACGGGTATGGAACCAGGAAGGCGTGCTATAATGGGCGTCTTGAAGGTTGGGGTTTTTCCCCGTGTCGATAACTACTGGATCACGGAGGGTTCGATGCTAGCTCTGTTTCGGAAGAAGCAAGGCGGTCTGAAGTGGGTTCTTTGGCTGGTTATATTCGCCCTTGGCTTCGGAATGGTGCTCTTCTTCGTGGATGCTCCGACCGCCTCGTCCACAGGGTTTTCTTCCCAGGAAGCTGCGGTGGTTGCGGGCGCGACCATTACCGCCTCGGAGTTCAGGACACGATACCTACAGGTCATTGAGCAATATCGGAAACTCTACAACCTGGACCAGCAGGACCCTAAGGTAATCCAGCAGCTTCGTTTGGGGGATACGGCCTTGAACGGGCTCATCGCCGAATATGCTGCGGCGTATGGTGCCGAGGAACTGGGGCTCCACGTAACCGACACAGAAACCGCAGATTTCATCACTCGGCAGCCGGTCTTCCGCGAAAACGAGAGATTCATTGGACGGGATCGTTACGAGAGAATTCTACAGGCCAACAACCTGACGATTCAGCAGTATGAGGCGGGGATTCAGCGCCGCATCGGGCGCGACAAACTACAGCGTATTCTCACCGATGGCATTTTCAGTTCGCCCGATGAGGTCGAGCAGGAGTTCCGCAACCGCAACCAGGAGGTGAGAGTCAAGTATGTGGCGATCGACCCAGAGGAAATCGCACCCGCTGAAATCGAGGAGGAGAAGCTTCAGGCGTACTACAAGGACAACCAGGAGAAGTACCGCGTCGGTGAGAAGAGAACGGTCCGATATGTGAGCGTTCGAGTCGATCCAAAGACGGTCACGATCTCGGAAGATCAGCTCCAGTCCCGGCTGGCGGAAGTGACGGATATCCAACAGGTTAGAGTAAGCCACATTCTGATCTCAGCAGAGGATGACGAGGAGGACATTGCGGCACGTAAGAAGGCAGAAGGCCTCTTGAAGCAGATACGGGGAGGAGCCAACTTCGCGGCTCTTGCAGCGGAGCACTCAAACGACATTGGGTCCGCCCAGCGCGGAGGAGATTTGGGATTCTTTGGAAAGGGAAAGATGGTCCCCGAGTTCGAAGAAGCTGCCTTTGCCCTGAAACCGGGCCAAATCAGCGATCTGATTCGAACTCCGTTCGGGTATCACATCATCAAGGGCTGGGAAGTTGCTGCGAAGATGGCTGATTCACGCCGCCCCATTGCCGAATTCGAGCTTCGTCAAAACGAGGCACACAAGCAGGCGGCGGCACTGGCAAACAAGATCTCAAATCAGCTGAAACAGAATCCGGACTTCGAGGCCGTAGCGAAAGAATACAACTTTCCGGTCAAGGAAAGTGTCCCTTTTACCCTGGGTGATCCCGTCGCCGGACTGGTTGTTCAGAGTAACTTCAACCAAAAGGTCTTTGCCCTCGAGCAGGGAGAATTCATAAATCCCTACGAATCGGCCGGCAGCTACGTGGTGGCACAGCTGGCCGATATCCAGGCGACCAATATTCCACATTTCGACAAGGTACGGGATCAAGCCCTTCAGGATCTCCGCGAGGAAAGCGGCGATGAGCTAGCCCGCGAACAGGCTTTCGCCTTTTACCAGAAGGCGCAGAGTGAGGGAGACCTGGAGAAGGTAGCCACGGCGGAGAAGTTGTCGACAGTTGCCACAGAGTTCTTCAAAAAGGGGACCACGATCGACGACACCCTCAAATTCTCCCCCCGAATCCACGACCGGGCATTCCGCTTCAAGAAAGGCGAGATAAGCTCGCCGGTGGTTGTGACGGGAAAATACATCGTCTTTCAGGTTCTCGATAAAACCGAGATCGACACGGCAAGGCTCGAGAAGGAAAAGGGCGAGATAAGTAAGACCCTGACCGAGCAGAAGCGGATCAGTTTCTTCAGCAGCTATCTCCAGAACCTGGTGGATGGACTGCGCAAGGCCGAGGAAATCAGTGTCAATCAAGAGCTAATAGACGCAGCTAGCAGCTAACTGGTAAAATTTCCCGGCGTGGGGCTGTAGCTCAGTTGGAAGAGTACCTGAATGGCATTCAGGGGGTCGGGAGTTCGAACCTCCCCAGCTCCACCAATCTTTTCAACAACTTAGCGAGATCCGAGGATTCCCCCAGACACTTCCGTGTGAGAGTCTGTGTGAGACTTTCTACTGGCTTCCTCGAAAGTGGCCATCGCCTGGCGTTCGGAATCCCCAATGCTTTGCAGATAGATTTCCGTGGTGCTCCTCCGCTCGTGACCCAGGATGCGTTGGATAGCTCCAATGGGTACGTTGGCGTTTTCCATCAGCGATGCGCCGGAGTGTCGCAGTGCATGGAAGCTGAAGTGTCTGACGCCCGCCTTCCTACACAGTCCCTCCATTAGCCTCTTCCGTCTCCCATACGGGCCGCGACAGGTCTCGGCGGTTTTGGTGCTTCGGTACGTATGCCAAAACACCCAAGGCATCTGCCTATTCCTTTGCGCGTACCTTCTGAAGAGGATCTTGAAGAGGTGGTCCGTCATGGGTACTCTTCTTGGGGTCAAGTCACCACCTTTCTTCTTCCGGGTGGACAGCGTGACACATCGGCCTTCTAGATCCACATCATCCCAGGAGAGTCGGTTGACTTTGCTTACCCGCGCCATGGTCTCCCGAATGGTCCAGAGATAGTCTTGAGAGTCAGCATCTGCAACTGCAATAACCTTGAAGATATCCTCTAACGGCGGAAGGTACTTGAGTTTTTTCTCAACCCGAAGACGTTTGATCCTTGCAGTTGGATTCACCTCGATCCATCCTTCCCCTTTGCCGAAATTGAACAAGGAGCGCAGGATTACCAAGTCCCTGTTGGCGGTGAAGGCTGAGACTCGACTTCTCTTGACAATGGACGACCGAATCATGTCCTGGGTGATTTCACGACACTCAAGATCACCCCAGAGTTCGACCCAAGGCTTGCATCGGTAGCGGCAGTCATCATAGTATGCCATAGAATTGTAAGATCTCAGATGGTCAAGTCTCTTGTTGACTAGCTCCAAGAAGCCCATGTCGGTTGGGGGCTGGATCTCCCCCGGTGGTGGTTCGTTTATCTCCTTTCTTTTGTCGGCTTCGGCTGCCTGTGCCTTGCGTTTGGTTGTGAACCAGGCTTCCGTGTACCGCTGCCCGGCTAGGACGAAGTCGTACCTCCAGCCCTTGCTCTTGATTGAATAAACGCTCATAGAGGTCCTCCTTACTGGGAAAAAGTAGAGAACCCCCGAGCTTCACAGCACCCAATTCCTTCCAGTTTTTGTAAACCCAGCTAGGGCTTTTCCGGAGAAACCGGGCAACCTCCTCGGAGGTCATTATGTCCGACTGAGAACCCATGTCAATTACTCTTGGACCGTCGAACTCTTCTCTCTCGCTATCAGCTCCTGTCCGGCTTCAAGCCACGGAGGCGTCTTCTCTCTAAGGGCGAAGGCCGCTTCCGCATCAGAGACGACTACGTCATTGGCTCGCTTTGAAGAGCGAACCGTTGCCAGGCCGAAACTCAGCCCGTCCCAGGAAATGCTGTTGCCGCAGGCACGGCACTTCAATCGAGCGAGGGAACTTCCGTCGATAGAGGTCGAGCCACACCTCACGCAGAAGACAACCGAGCGATGTCTCAAGAGAGAGTTCACAAACTCTCTAAGCTTTCTTTCGATCAAACCGACCTCCCGACGCTCCCGCTCTAGTTTCTCTCTCTCTGGGATCCATCAATCTAAGCCACACGCAGAGGGGCGGGGGGCCGTAGCCACTCCCACCCCAGTTGCTGCGTTTCCCCCGGAGTCGTTGCTCCGGAGAGTTCTTCCAACTCCTTTTGTTTCAGGGACTTGACATACGCAAAGTTAGTGCTAGTGCGGGTAAGAGTAGCAGTACGGGTTTTAGTAGGAGCAGGAGTGAGAGTTTTAGGGGCCATCATCCGGTCAACCTCTCCACAATTTTCTCAATGGTCGAGTAGGCAGCGTCATCCTCACCACAAGTCTTCAGCTTGCATCGAAAAGCCTTGCCTACGAAGAGGCTCTTCGTTGCCTTCCGCACGCTACGGTCACCACCGGAGGCGACTTGGACCGCTTTCCAGAGCTTTGACGAGACGGGCAGCCTCTTCCACCTCGGGTCAATCCGGGCGAACATCTGCAGTCTCAGACCTCCGTGCTCATCGGGTTCAAAGACGCGGAAATCGAAGACCCACTTGACCTGTTGCCAGGGGCGGTATTCGACCTTTGAGATTCTCATGCAAACTGCTTCGACCTGGGCGCATTGGAGTAGTGGGGGACCGTCTCCCAACTGGGCCAGGAGGTCCTCGCTCTGATCTGTTTCCTGAACGAGGGTAAGGTTGTGCCCATCGCCAACGCTCTTGGCTGACCGGTCAGTTGCCATGTTTCCCCTCAACGAGCGCGACGGTCGGTTCCACACGATTCTGCTCCACGAAGCGCTCTAGGTCTCGGATCGCCACAACGGTTCTCCGCCCGACCCTGATGTACGGAAACTTTCCATAGCAGATCCACTGTCGCAAGGTGTTGTCCGCGATCCCGAGGAGTCGCGCAGCCTCTCTTACGCTGACAAGCTGAAGTTCTCTTCCCGGTGCCGTCATTGTTCCCTCACTTCCCTAACGATCTGTCTCATAGGACTACTATCCGCTAAGATGGGCTGAAGTTGTGGTGGGTAAAAATCGCCAGTTTGGCCCACCTTTTTCTCGTCATCATGAACAAGGAAATCAGAGCACTGAAGGGAGAACTAGCAGCTACTAAGGCTCGCGAGGAGGAGAAAGAGCGCGCATTCCTTCAATCGACCATCAAGTGGAAAGTCCTCACCGATAAGCTCGGCCTCTCCTACCAGGAGATCTTCGAGGATGCGGTGATACGTGGAGATGTGAATTCTCTCAGAGAGGCCGTGCGGGGGTATCGGGAGCTTCTCTTACAGAGTTTCAGGGACTTTTCGTCTCAGATCGACTCGGGCTCGAACGAGGAAGGCGTAACCCCTTTGATGGCGATTGCTGCTTTTCGCCCGCTATACGTGCTTCTCGAGCTGGATCGGGAACAGGCTTTCTCGAATCCTCTTTTTGGTCGAATGCTCGCCGGCCTCGAAAAGGGCAGGGGGCACTGGCGGTATGACAAGACATGTCGAGAATTTCAGCAGGCCCTAGGCGAGAAAATCAGCAAGGGTCCCTGCCTGCCCTACGATCCATCCAATCAGGTCCTGCTCCAGCTTTACACGGGGCTTCACCAAAAGATGAAGCGGATCTGCCGGGGCCACAAGGGTTTGAAAGCGAGGGAGAAAGTCTCCAGAGAGTATCCTGAAATCGAGAGCATCTATCAGCAGGATTTCACGCATCTCAACGACCGACCTTCGGAATATGCCCTTAACGTCCTCGCCCGTTGGCGCGGACGGAATTACTGGGATCTGAAGCATGAACTAGCCGCAGAGCGGAAAATCGAGCAGGCCCTCAAAGCGGTTGGAATCGACTATGCGCCGGATATTGGGTTCGATGCTCTGGAATGCTTTGCCAGGGCCCTGACTTTATTCCGTGAGAGGCAAGAGAAGACATCACTCCAGCAGTGCCCCGAAACTGAGCAAGCTCAGTCCGGATCTCCTAGCGAGAATCCATAGGAGATCAATCGAGGAAGTAGCCACGCTACTGCGGATCATGGGCCGGACCGGCGATCTTCTTCGGATAAAGTTAAAGTCTGTTGGTAAACTGCGGCTATCCGAGAAGGACGATTGCGGCAAGGCTCTCACACCGGACCAGGAACGGCGAATTCTGGCTGAAGCGCGGAAATCGAAGTCGTCGGCTATCTATCCCGCTGTCGTCCTCGCCCTGAACACTGGGATGCGAGACTCAGAGATGAGACACTTGACGTGGCGACAGGCTGATTTCTTCAAGCAGATCCTCGTCGTTGGAAAATCAAAAACGAAGGAAGGAACGGGACGGACAATTCCGATCAATACCGAGTTGCTGCGGGTTCTGGCAGAGTACAGAGCGTGGTATGCGGCCAATGTCGGCAGCCCAGCCCCCCATCGTTACGTCTTTCCTTGGAGTAGGAGCCGACGCTATGACCCTACCCGACCGATGGTCACTTTCAAGACAGCTTGGACCAACATCCGAGAACGTTCAGGCGTCCATATTCGGCTCCACGACTTGCGCCACACGCTGATTACCAAGCTGGCTGAGAGCGGTGCTGGCGATGAGACGATCATGGCCATCGCTGGCCACGTCAGCCGCAGAATGCTGAGCCGATACGCCCACATTCGGACGGAGGCCAAGCGCCGGGCTCTGGAAGCCGTGGCAACCCGACCGGTGTCGATACCAGAACCTGGACAGGTCAGCACTCTGGCCACGATGGTCCAATGAATTGTAATAGCACAGATCTGACCGTACAAACTCTGTAAGATCGGGTGCCGACTATCACAAATGAATCCGCTGTGCCCATTTTTGTGCCCTACCGCATCGAAAAACGGAGTAGGTACGGCTCTTGTGAGTCTCAGAATGAGTGCGACGACCAAAGTGACACAAAAACTGACACAGTAACTTCCAGGGGCCCAGCCAATCTGGTCGCCTCCCCGAGCGGCTACTGCCTATTCGGGTATCCCCTGGCTCGCGCTACCCCGGTCTCGGAGGATGTTTGGACCACCGGTCAAAGACCCCGAGGAATCTCTGGGAGGTCATGTGTAGACGCCCTCCTACACCCAATTTCGCACCAAAAGTGCGAACCCCTTCGATTCTGGTGCTATAGAAAAGAGTTCCGCGCAGATCCGAGAACGAGCAGTCCACTCGTTTGAGATAGGCTTCAAAGAAACTGCCGAAGCGCATGTCCGAGTATCTAAAATTGATGTCCTGAAGTTCTGTCCCGAGGAAGTGGGCCTGTCGTAGATCTGCTTTTTCGAAAATGACCCTACCCAAATGGCCTTGCGAAAAATTGGAGGAGTAAAGGTTGCACTCTAGAAACGAACTGTCCCAGAAGTCAGCTCCGTCGAAGTCAGCTCCGTGAAGGTCGGAATAGTCGAAAACGGTTTCACTTGCCTTGACCTGTGGCATACACAGGTATTTGGCTGAGATATTCTTCAGTTCTGAACCGGACAGGACAAGAGGGGATGGAGCTGGGGTGTCTAAACCATATGCCTGCCGAAGCCGATGACCGACTTCTTTCAGCGCGGTTTCGTCTAGAACCGTGCCGGGCTTTATGTGGATCTTGGTAAAGTCCTTTTCTCCCTCAGACAGCTTCTCGACGAACTCCTCTCCTGACATTGTGGTTAGGGGCATGCGGGTCTCCCTTTGTTCATGCAGTTGGCAGGGGGTCTCAAGATCCCGCTGATCATGATAATAACTTACTATTCGCCAGGATTCCGCGAAAATGAAGAAATGAAGATTACAGGATAGGGACTCTTTCCCTTCTTCTCTTTCCCCTTCCGGGTCTTTCTCTCCTCCTAAGAGCACCCCGAGCAGGGCTGGAATCGGGACGCCATTGAACGGCAGTTGGCGCACGCCCCGAAAGACAGGGTCAGAGAGGCCTACCACCGTGCCGAGTATCTGGAAGAGCGCCGGGAAATGATGCAGGCTTACGCCGACTACCTGGACGGCCTGCGTAAAGGAGCTGAAGTTATTCCTTTTCGCATCACACAAAGAAAGATCTGAAGTAACTTTGCCATTCCCGGCGTACCGCCAGCGGCAGTAGCATACGCCCCGTAGGTCCTAGAAGCCGTGCCATGGGAGCGAACCGGCTCCCGCTTCAAGATGAGGTAAAAGCAGGGGACAACCAGCAGAGAGGCCAGGCTAGTAGCCGCCACGACGGAGAGTTTCTTCATCCGGCTCTACGACGTTTTCTAGCCGGGCTGTGCCACTTTCAGGTAACCGGCGATAGCCACCACGAGGACTCCCAACAAAATGGTGATGGTGAGCCAGAGTTTCGAGTTGTTCCGGATACCCTCGAACGCTGTGGCCCTGCCGGTAAGTGCGGAGAGAAGAAAAAAGATGCCAAACGCAAGAAGGATTTTGATTCCCATAAGTGCGTTGTATGGGGAGTCTCCGCGATGGTTGGGAAGCGAAACGACGAGGTAATTGTAGAATCCGCTGCCGAGAAACAGGACGATTCCGATCATGACGAGGACCTTCCAGGTACCCATGATCTTATGGCTCAGAGTCCGATCTTCCTCCTCTGGCAGTAGTGCCGCAGCCGGCATCAGCACGAAGCGGATGAAGATGCTCCCCCCCAAGACGACAATCGCAGTGGCAACGTGAACGACGCGGGATACAATGTCCAGAGCTTCCATTCAATTTCTCCCTGAAGTGACAAACCCATTCTACAAGAAATTGCCACGCGGGCACAGACGCCCTCCTACAACACACACACCGACACGCGGACCCCTGGAAGGAACTCCTCGACCTGGAAATCGGCGACACCATCATCTGGCGCGGCGACGGCATGCGCATTCGTAACGACAAGGAGGGCATGATCCTGTACTACTGGGTTGTGCAAAACTGAACCTGGAAGGGCTCCCCGAACAAATAGTAAGGTCAGTCTCAGTGAGTGAGACTCTCCAAAAGAAGTAATTTTGCCTTGCCGACGATCCACAATCCATCCTGAATAGAGTCGAAGCCCACCTAGAGAAGTTTCTGAACGCATACCTGAAGGCAAATCAGGACTGAAGGTGTTCAACAAATGAAACTTCTGTCGTGCGACAGATTCCCTAAAGAATTCAAGACACAGAGACAGAAGAGGGACGCTTCCCCTTTTTCTCTTTCCTCTTCCGGGTCTTTCTCTCCTCCTAAGAGCACGCCCCTACCCTACTAATCAAGGGGAGCGTCCAGGTCCTTTCCGTAGGTCATAAGAAGAGGAGCCAAGTAGGAAAGGACCTGGTTCCTCAAGGGAGTTTGTTCAGATGGTCGCACTGGGGAGGTCCTTCGTCAGGCCGCGTCAGTGAGCCATTCGGGCCTCTTGATGCACCCCCGTGCCTACGTCGGGCTGCTTTGTCCACAGTCTAGGCGTTCCACGGTCCGGAATGGTTGCTACAGAGGCGAAAACCGTCCGGCCTCAGGTCCGTGGATTCAAGTGCCGTGGAGATGAAAGGCCCCCGTCCCTTTCCTTAGTCTCCTGACTTCTCACCTTTCGGCTTCCACTCTCGGGCTAACTTCTGAGCCTCGGCTATCTGCTCCCGAGTCATTTCTTCGGCGACGCTGTCACGGAAATCCGCGGCAACGTCTCGCTCTTCGCCAGAGAGTTTCGATGCCGCCAAGTTGCACCACATGTGGGCCTGAACATAATCTTGAGACACGCCCTTCCCCTCCCAAAACATCGTTCCCAGAGATAATTGAGCCATGGCAGAGTCCTTTTCCGCAGCTTTTAGCGACCATTCAAAAGCCTTCTGATCGTCCTGCGGAACTCCCCACCCGTTTTTGTAATTAACACCGAGCATCCGCTGAGACTCTGTCTCTCCCTGCTCGGCAGCTTTCTCCCACCAATTGAACGCTTCCTGATCATTCTTGGGAACACCTTCGCCTCTTTCATACATCAAAGCGAGCGTGCGTTGGGCCAAGGCTTCGCCTTGCTCTGCGGCCTTCCGAGACCACTTTGCCGCTTCTGGGTAGTCCTGAGGTACTCCCTCGCCTTTTGAATACATGCTTCCGAGAAGCACCTGAGCGCCACTTTCACCCTGCTCAGCGGCCTTCAGAAACCACTTCGCCGCTTCTTGGGAGTCTTGGGCTACACCCAGTCCGAAGTAATACGCTCTACCGAAAAAGACCTGGGCAGGGGCATGTCCCTGCTCGGCTGCCTTGCGAAACCACTTTGCAGCCTCTACACGGTCTTGCGGCACGAGCTCTCCCTTGAAGTACAAGTTGCCGAGACTATGTTGGGCCGATTCGCTACCTTGCTCGGCTGCTTTGAGTAACCAGTCAATACCCTTCTGAATGTCCTGCGGAACGCCCTGGCCGTGAAGATAAAGGAAGCCAAGGTTCTCCTGCGCCCAGTCCTCTCCCTGCTCGGCTTTTTCGCGGACAAACTG
>Ga0310121_10000085_pt1 | contig 88852 bp, 84 predicted proteins | sample CB27_Tmax_986_MG_FD_203504 | JGI IMG/M metagenome (GOLD analysis project Ga0310121, IMG submission 203504) | Marine microbial communities from Western Arctic Ocean, Canada - CB27_Tmax_986 | ecosystem: Environmental > Aquatic > Marine > Oceanic | place: Canada: Western Arctic Ocean | collected... | reverse complement strand
CGATCGAGGAAGTAGTAGACGCCGCCGGCTTTGGGCATGGCGGTGGCCAGTTCGGCCATGCTGACGAGACCCGGAATGATGACGAGTCCCGCCAGCAGGTACGCCAGAGGGAGGCCCGAGCCTACTCCGACCGCTGCCAAACCCGGGAGCAGGAAGAAACCGGCGCTCAGCGTCACACCGGTGGCGAGGGCGTAGACATCGAACAGGCCCAGTTCTTTCTTGAGCTTTTGCTTCCTCTTGGGCGCCATCAGTTCTAACCTCCGCGACGATTACAACTGATGGGACTGATCCCGATGTCGCCGAAAACGATGCCCGGGGCCGTCAACGACAGGACCATTGAGTACCGGCCGTACGCCTCATCGTGGCTTCCTTGAGAACTAATCAAGGTCTCAGGTTACCGACTCGTGCCCCGAGTGGGAAGGGAGATGGAACGCGACCCGGGAAGGCGAAGGAGAGTCAATTCCGCTACATTGTCCCCGCGTGCAGTTGTCCGTTCCCGGGATCAACCTCAGTACGGTGCGCCTCATACTGTTGCCCCAAGGGCTGGAATCGTGACCGGCGTCGCCTGAGTGATCCTGAGTCCGTCTGAGGTTCGCTAAAGCCCATTCGCTAAAACCGAAAGAGATTCCATCAGTGGCAAAAACGAAGACAACATTCAGGGACATGCCCTACATGGGCGTCGCTCAGGCGATGGTCGACGCTGCGGAGTTCGGCTATAGGAGTGGACGGCCCGATTGGTGCAACTTGAGCCAGGGACAGCCTGACGTCGGCAGAATCGAGGGTGCCCCCAACCGGCTCACTTGGATCACCCTCGAGCCCCATGACCATTCCTACGGACCGGCCGGAGGCATCGATGAGCTCCGGGAAGCCGTGGCGGGCCACTACAATCGTCTTTATCGCACGGGCGAAGATTCGAAGTACAAGAAGGAAAATGTCTCGATCGCGTCGGGTGGCCGCCTCATGCTTTGGAAGATTCTCTCCACTTTCAACTCGATTTCGATGGGGTATAAGTTCCCCGATTCGGCGTCATATCACGACCTGTTCAACCAGCACCTCGATCGGGTCAAGCCCGTGCCTGTGCAGACCGGTCCGGACGAGTCGTTCCGCCTTGAGCCAGCCCAGCTGGCCAAGGTCATGGCGGCTAAGAAACTTCAGGCCTTTCTCATCGGGAACCCGTGCAATCCGACGGGTGACCTCATCCAGGACGGTGACCTGAAGGCCTATTTGGCGGCCGCACGAAAGAACAAATGCACGCTCGTCATGGACGAGTCCTATTCGCACTTCATTTATGGGGAGGACGGTGCCCCGGGGAGTGGCCCGGTATCCGCGGCGGCCTACGTGAGGAACGTAGAGAAGGAACCGGTGCTCATCGTCGACGGATTGAGCAAGAATTTCCGGTATCCGGGGTGGCGGTTGAGTTGGGCGGTGGGGCCGTCGAGCGTGATCGAGAATCTCGAGCGGGCTGCCACGGGGCTCGATGGTGGACCGAGCCTTCCGGCGCAGCGGTTGGCGATCAAGGCCTTGGATCCGGAGCGGGCAGATGAAGAGACGACCGCGGTGCGGCGCTTGTTCGCGAAGAAAAGGAACATCATGCTGGAGGGGCTAGAGACTATTGGAATTCGCTGTGAGCGCCCGCCCTTGGGCACGTTCTATGTGTGGGCTGACCTCAGTGGCTTGCCCAAGCCTCTGAATGACGCTGAGGGGTTCTTCAAGGCCGCACTGGAGCGTAAAGTGGTTACCATTCCGGGGCGGTTCTTCGATGTGAACCCGGGCAAGACACACCCACCGATGAAGAAGCTCAAGAAGTGGGTTCGCTTCTCGTTCGGGCTCTCAGAGGACAAGATCTCGACAGGGCTTGATCGCCTAGGGGAGATGATCGAGGGCGGTTGAGTCCGGCCTCGGCCCGGCGTTCACATCAGGCGGACATGTCTCTCAAACGCAGTGCCGACTGGCGGGATCGGGCCGCTGCTGAGCTGATGTCCGGGGTCCTGGGCCGGGCCGGGATCCGCGGGAACGTGCTCGTGATGCTCGAGAATCTCCCGGAGGTGGCCACTTCGGTGAGAGAGGCCGGGGGGCAGGTTCGATCATGGCACCGGTTCGCGCGAGAGGGCAGGAGCGCCTCAGCGTGGCCTCCCGCTGGGCCGTTCGACGCGGCCACCCTGCGGCTCCCCAAGGCCAAAGAAGAGTTGGATATGGCCCTTCACGCCGCGGCGTCCGTTCTCAAGGGCGGTGCGCCCCTCTGGGTGTACGGAGCCAACGACGAGGGGGCCGGCTCCGCCGGTCGGATTATCGAGCCTCTCATGGATCCGGCCAGGACCGTGGCGTCCGGTGGCCGCTGTCGCGTCCTCGAGGCGGTGTGGCCGATGGATGCCCCGAGTCCCAGAGGGACCCTCGAGGAGTGGCGCCAGTCTACCTCCTTGGAGTTTCCCGATGGTCTTCGGGAATGGATATCCTACCCCGGTGTTTTTGCCGCGGGCCGGCTGGACGCGGGCACCCGTGCGCTGCTCGATGCAGTGGGCAAGGTTCCACTAGCGGGACGGCGCGTCCTGGATTTCGCATGCGGCTCGGGTTTGATCGGAGCGTTCTTGTCGGCGTTGGAACCCACTGCCCGTGTGGACTTTCTCGATGTCGATACCGTCGCGCTGGCGGCAGCGAGGGAAAACGTAGCGGGGGCCCGCCTGATTCCCTCAGACGGTTTCGGCGCGCTGACAGATGAACGCTACGACCTGATCGTCAGCAACCCGCCGTACCACGAAGGGAAGGCACAGACGGGTAGAGTGGTCGAGCATCTCGTTCGTGGAGTGCCGGACCATCTCGAGGCCGGCGGGTCGCTGGCATTCGTCACACAACGACATTTGCCGCTGTCTGCCTCACTCGACTCGACTTTCAAGACCGTCGAGGTCTTGCTCGATGCCGGTCTCCATAGGGTGTGGCTCGGCAAGACGTAGCCGATAAGGCCCGCTCTGAGCATGGAAATTTTGCCAACAGTCGAGACCGAATCGGTGCAATATTTCAACGTGCGCGGACGGGTGCTGCAAGGCTCGTTTCTTGCTGGAGAAAACGCTCGGGCTCCGCAGTCCGAGTGAGAGTTCGACACGTCTTGATTGAACGGACCGGAAGGGTGACCATTCAAGCGCAACAAGATCGGAAGTGGGACCATTTCACCGTCGAGAGAATGCAGATCCATGCCTCAGACGACCTTGGTTTCCTCCCTCGCCAGGACCCGAGTGATGAATGTCTTGTCCGACAATCTGAACCGGCCCTCTGCCTAGGTAATCCCTACACCTTGCGCAAACGAACCGGTAGCCTAATCATGGTCGCGCAATTTCCGTGAATCAGCCGCTGGAGCGGTTTTGATATATGCAGCCCACCGACACCTCTAACCCTGACTACTACCACAAGGTCGTAGATTGCCAATGGGGGTGCCCGGCCCACACGCCAGTCCCGGAGTATATCCGGCTGATTAGCCAGGGCCGGTTCACAGAGTCATACATGTTGAACCGGGAGTCGAACGTCTTTCCCGGTGTTCTGGGGAGAACATGTGACCGCCCCTGTGAGCCGGCATGTCGGCGTGTCCGTGTCGAGGACGAGCCCGTCGCGATATGCAGGCTCAAGCGGGTGGCCTCGGACCTGAGGGGCGATGTAGCAGATCTGCTACCGAAGATACCCGAGGAAAAGAACGGCAAGCGTATCGCGCTGATCGGGGCCGGCCCGGCGTCACTGACCGTGGCCAACGACCTGATGCCGTTAGGCTACGAGTGCGAGCTCTTCGAGAAGATGGATCGGTCCGGGGGTCTGATGCGGACCAATATTCCGTCCTTCCGGCTCCCGGGAAGCGTGCTCGATGAAGAGATCGACATGATCCTCGACATGGGCGTGCAGGTGCACTACAGCCATCCCATCGACAGCCTCAAGGAGCTTCTGGACCAGGACCGATTCGATGCCGTCTTTATCGGCACGGGTGCGCCCAAGGGCAAGGAACTGCGCATCCCCGGGCGAGATGAGGGCGCCGCGAACATCCACATCGGAATCGATTGGTTGGAGTCTGTCCACTTCGAGCACACCGACTCCATCGGTGAGCGGGTGCTGATCATCGGTGTCGGGAATACAGCGATGGACTGTTGTAGGACGTCGAAGCGGATCGGCGGGAAGGACGTCCGCGTGATTGCGCGAAAAGGTCGCCCTTACTTCAAGGCTTCGGCCTGGGAGCTCGATGACGCCGAGGAAGAACTGGTCGAGATCGTCGAAAACCATTCGCCGAGCCGATTCGTGATCGAAGACGGACGGCTGGTGGGCATGGAGTTCGACATCGTCGAGTGGGCGCCCGATGAGGACGGCCGGCTCGTCAGCACCAAGGTCGACTCGACGATGATCCCGTGCGACGACGTGATTCTGGCGATCGGGCAGGACAACACTTTCCCTTGGATCGAGCGTGATATCGGCATCGAGTTCAACGAGTGGGATATGCCGACCGTTGATCGCACTACGTTCCAGACTACGCGGGACGGCGTTTTTGTGGGTGGAGATGCAGCGTGGGGCCCCGAGAACATCATCTGGGCTGTGGAGCACGGCCATCAGGCGGCTATCTCCATTCATGCGCAGTGTGAAGGTGGATCGCTGACCGACCGACCGGCTTACGGTATGAACCTCGTCTCACAGAAAATGGGGCTGCACTCCTGGAGCTACGGAAGCGCGTACGATGATTCTGAGCGCTCGAGGATGAACCATGTCGACTTGGTGGAGCGTTTCAAGGCTCTCGAGGTCGAGGTGGAGTTGGGCTTCGACGCTGAGCAGACGGCGGTCGAGGTGGCCCGCTGCCTCAACTGTGACATTCAGACGGAGTTCACGTCGAACCTATGCATCGAGTGCGACGCGTGTATAGACGTCTGCCCCGTCTATTGCCTGACGATGACCGAGAACGAGCCAGAGGAGGAGCTCAGGCTCCACCTCACCGCCCCCGCTGAGAACACCGATCAGGACCTCTACGTCTCAGAGAACCTACCCCAAACCGCCCGCGTGATGGTCAAGGACGAGGACCTGTGCGTGCACTGTGGTTTATGCGCAGAGCGCTGCCCCACGGCCGCGTGGGACATGCAGAAGTACGACTTGCGCATCCCTTATGCCGGAAGACCGACGTGGACCGAGACTCCCCAGACCGCACTAACGACTTCGTAATAAAAGTCGCCACGGTCAACGGGACCGGCTCCGCCAGCGCGAACGGCATGCTTATGCAGGCCATCTTTCGCATGGGCGTTCCGGTCTCCGGAAAGAACGTGTTCCCCTCCAACATCCAGGGACTTCCGACCTGGTATGAAATCCGGGTGAACAAGGACGGCCATTTAGCCCGCAGCCCGAAGGTCGACCTGATGGTGACGATGAACCCAAAGACGTACGAGCAGGACATTGCCGAGGTGAGTCCCGGGGAGGCTGTCCTCTACGACTCGAGTTGGCCGCTTGACGAAGAGCTCCGTCGTGCGGACGTGATGTTCTTTGGTATTCCGCTGTCGCACATGTGTGTGGAGAGCTTCAAAGGTGCCAGAGAACGCATCCTCATGAAGAACATCGCATACGTGGGGGCTGTCGCCGCACTCCTGTCCATCGATATCGATGTGCTTGAAGAGATGCTGAGTGAGAAATTCGGCACCAAGCAGCATCTCATGGACTCGAACACCGCAGCCCTTCGGTTGGGCTACGACTACGCGATGGAGCATTTCGACTGTCCGCTCCCGATCTGCCTGGAACGGATGAACGCGAATCGGAACTCCGTGTTGATGACCGGGAACATGGCCGCGGCTCTGGGCTGTGTGTACGCGGGCGCGACTGTGGGAGCGTGGTATCCTATCACGCCGGCAACGTCCCTCATGGACTCGTTCCGGGGCTTCTGTGAGAGGCTCCGCAAGGATCCGGAGACGGGCAAGAACCTCTATTGCGTCATTCAAGCGGAGGACGAGCTCGCGGCGATCGGTATAGTGCTGGGTGCCGGCTGGATGGGCGCCCGTGCGTTTACCTCCACGAGCGGGGCCGGGATTTCTTTGATGAACGAGTTCCTCGGCTTGGCGTATTACGCCGAGATACCGGCCGTCATCTTCGACGTACAGCGTGCGGGACCCTCTACGGGCATGCCCACGCGCACCCAGCAGGGGGACTTCTTCACGGTTGCGTTCGCCTCCCACGGCGACACGAAGCACATCCTGCTGTTTCCGGGCGATCCGCGAGAGTGTTTCTACTTCTCCGTTAAGGCATTCGATCTGGCCGAGCGTTTCCAAACGCCGGTGTTCGTGGTCTCCGACCTCGACGTCGGCATGAACGACTGGGTGTGCGAGAAGCTCGAGTGGGATGACGGCCACATTCCGGATCGTGGAAAGGTTCTTTCCGCGGAGGAGCTGCAGGAGATGGAGGCGTTCTATCGGTACCTCGACGCCGACGGCGATGGTATCCCCGCCCGGTCTCTACCGGGGGTCGATCCCAAGGGGGCATACTTTACCCGGGGTTCGGGGCACGACCGATTCGGTCGCTACACCGAGGACGGGGATCTCTACCAGGACGTAGTGGACCGGATCGCGAGGAAGATCGAGGGAGCCGCGGAGGCGCTCCCACCCCCGGAGGTCCGTGTTGTCGATGGAGCTACCATCGGGATCGTCACGGTGGGTGGTTGTCGGGGGGCCGTCTTGGAAGCTGTCGAAATACTGGCGGAGGAGGGAATCGCCCTCGATTTCTTGCGGGTAACGGGCTTCCCCTTCTCCACCGCCGTCGAGGAGTTCCTCCTCTCCCACGACCTCAACATCGTGGTGGAGCAGAACCGCGACGGTCAACTCAGGAGGTTGCTCATGCTCGAGACGGCCGTTCCGAAGAGCAAGCTCGCATCTGTGCTCGACTACAGGGGAGCGCCCCTCAGTGCCGAGGTGGTGGCCCGGGGTGTTCGGGATCGGTTGGGGCTCGTCCCCGTGGAAGCCGGGTAGGGGGATTCGATGACACAAACCGCTAAGCCGTCGGTCCGACACCCGGGCCTCAGGAAGAACAAGCTCGGACTGACTCGTCGGGACTACGAGGGGACTCAGTCGACGCTTTGTGCCGGGTGTGGTCACGACTCCATTACCGCGGCGATCATTCAGGCGTTTTTCGAACTCGACATACCCCCTTACAGGGTCGCGAAGCTGAGTGGAATCGGGTGTTCATCCAAGACGCCCACCTATTTCCTCAATGAGGCGCACGGCTTCAACTCCCTGCATGGCCGTATGCCGTCCATCGCTACGGGCGCGAATGCTGCAAATGGAGACCTGTCCTACATCGGAGTCTCCGGAGATGGCGATTCACTCTCCATCGGGCTGGGACAGTTCTGTCACGCGATGCGCCGCAACGTGAATATGCTTTACGTGTTGGAGAACAACGGTGTGTATGGACTGACCAAGGGTCAGTTTTCGGCGTCCGCGGATGTGGGCAGCACGGCGAAACGCGGTGAGGAGAATCAGATGCGCCCCATCGACCCAGCGTCGTTGGCGTTGACGTTGGGCGCCTCTTTTGTGGCGCGGAGCTTTTCCGGAGACAAGAAACAGTTGGTGCCTATCCTCAAGGCCGGGCTGACGCACCAAGGCTTCGCCCTCGTGGACGTGATCTCTCCGTGCGTGACCTTCAATGACCATGAGGGCTCCACGAAGAGCTATGCCCACACGCGCGAGCACGGCCATGAGGTTGTCGAGACGGATTACGTTCCTCCACTCCACGAGATTCAAGCTAAGCAGGATCACGGAGCGGCGACTGCGGTGACGATGCACGACGGGAGCGTGGTGCGGTTCAGATCCGTGCATGAAGGATACGACCCGACCGACAGGGCCGCGGCGTATACACACCTCAAGGAACTCCAGGCGCGGGGAGAGGTGGCCACGGGGCTTCTTTTCATCGAACCAAAGAGTCTGGATTTGCACACGCTCGAGAATACTGTGGATCAACCGTTAGTCGATGTGCCATTCGAAAAGTTGTGCCCGGGGAGTGCGGCGCTGGCGAAGCTTCAATCCCGCTGGCGTTGATCTGACGTCCGAGGAGGCGTTCGTGGGAAAGTTGGAGGCGATCTGGCTCAAGCGGGCCCGTGGAGGGCCGATGGATCCAGTCGATGAGGCGGTCGCCGTGAAGGGCCGAGGACTCGAGGGGGGCGTGGACTTCGATCGCGAGCGTCAGGTGACACTGGTCGAACGCGAAGTCTTCGACCAGCTCAAAGGAGAACTCGAAGATGTGGAGCCGGTGATGCGTCGGGCCAACCTGCTGGTGTCCGGCATACGGCTGGAGGGTACACGTGACCAGACGCTCGCGGTAGGGAACCTACGGATTCACGTCCGTGGTGAAACCCGTCCCTGCGGACGGATGGACGAGGGGTGTGAGGGCCTCATGGACGCCCTCGATCCCCATTGGGGTGGTGGAGCCCACGGGAGCGTCCTGAACAACGCGGCCATCACGATCGGCGACGAGGTGCACTGGGAGGTGGACGCGTAGGCTAGTCCCCGCCCACGTCCACGTAGATTTTCCCACCCTGCTCTCGAAATTCGGCCGACTTCGCTTCCAGTCCGGTCCGGATGACGTCTTCGCTCGCCCCCCCCTCTGAAACGAAGTCGCGGATGTCCTGACTGATCTTCATCGAGCAGAACTTCGGTCCGCACATCGAACAGAAGTGGGCCACTTTCGCTCCCTCCGCGGGCAGCGTCTCATCGTGGAATTCCCGCGCCGTCACGGGGTCGAGAGCCAAATTGAACTGATCCTCCCATCGGAAGTCGAACCTGGCCTTCGAGATGGCGTCGTCCCATTCCCGGGCTCCGGGATGCCCCTTCGCCAGGTCGGCTGCGTGGGCGGCGATTCGATAGGCGATCACGCCCGCCTTTACATCGTCACGGTTCGGCAGGCCTAGGTGTTCCTTCGGCGTCACGTAGCAAAGCATCGCCGTGCCGTACCATCCGATCTGCGCCGCTCCGATGGCGCTCGTGATGTGGTCGTACCCGGGGGCGATGTCGGTCGTTAGCGGCCCGAGTGTGTAGAAGGGGGCTTCGGCGCACCACTCCAGTTGCTTGTCCATGTTCTCCTTGATCATGTGCATCGGCACATGCCCCGGCCCCTCGCACATGACTTGGACGTCGTGCTCCCACGCGATCTGCGTGAGTTCCCCCTGCGTGTACAGCTCAGCGAACTGGGCCTCGTCATTTGCGTCCGCCAGCGACCCGGGCCGCAGTCCGTCGCCCAGCGAGAACGAGACGTCGTACTCGGCCATGAGTTCGCAGATCTCGCGGAAGTGCGTGTAGAGGAAGCTCTCCTTGTGGTGGGCCAGACACCACTTGGCCATGATCGAACCACCCCGTGACACGATGCCCGTCATGCGATTCGCGGTCATGGGGACGTAGCGCAGGAGTACCCCTGCGTGCACCGTGAAATAATCGACGCCCTGCTCACACTGCTCGACCAGCGTGTCGCGATAGATTTCCCAGGTGAGCTCCTCAGGGACTCCGTTCACCTTTTCGAGCGCTTGATAGATCGGCACCGTTCCAATGGGTACCGGAGAGTTCCGGATAATCCACTGGCGCGTCTCGTGGATGTTCTTGCCCGTGGAGAGATCCATCACGGTGTCTGCACCCCAAAGAGCTGCCCACCTCAGCTTTTCGACTTCCTCTTCGATCGAAGAGCCCACGGCCGAGTTACCGATGTTGGCGTTGATCTTCACGCGGAAGCCACGTCCGATGATCATCGGCTCGGATTCGGGATGGTTGATGTTGGCGGGGATGATCGCGCGCCCCCGTGCGACCTCATCACGTACGAACTCCGCGTCCATCCCCTCACGAATAGCGACGAACTCCATTTCCTCAGTGATTTCGCCTCGGTGCGCATAGTGCATTTGCGTAACCGTTCCGCCGGTAGAGCGGAGTGGGCGGTTCTGGAGCGCCGCGGGGATCGATGCTGCTGTATCGGGGTCGAGAGGCCGATAGGTCGTGTCGCCCTCGACTACGCCGCCCCGCCCCTCGATCCAGGGGGCTCGAAGCTTTGTCAGTCCTAACTGGGGATCGACGCCCAGCGGTCCGCTCGTGTCGTTCACGCGTACCGAGGGCTCCCCACCAGAGAGAGATATTTCTCTCATCGGGACGCGGACTCCCTGGGAGCCCTCCACGAAGATCTTCCTCGAGTTGGGAAAGGCGGAGCCGTAGTCACCCTCCGGCGTGTCTGTCACGTCGCCAGCGCCGTTGCGGTCGGAGCCGTTCTGGTGGGGCACGATGTTCTCCTTGCGGGACGAGTTCTCAGTGGATCCCTATGCAAAAACCGCCACGGCATGGGGCCGGGCGGCTTTATGGGTGGTGTCGAGTTGCTTCATGCCGTGCTCCCTACGCCGGTGTCAGCCGGGTCAGGTTCCAAGGGACTCTCTCAACCCTGATTATCGGGGGTACCCCTGGCGGCTCCTGAGTAAGATACTCGGGCTGGTCTCCACCGCAAACTCTACGGAGGCGGCCGCTACGGCCTATGTGGTCGGAGTGGCGGAGCATGCCCCGCGCCTAGTGGGTGGCGAAAATGAAAGTATAGGTTTCTCCGAAGGCGAACTTGGCATTCATGGGGATCATGTCCAAGAGAGCTAGGCTGAGGGATCTATCGGATGTCGTGATGGAAATGCCGATCAGCCCCTGCACGGTGGAGTCACTCAGCATCCCTTCAGGAAGAATCCAGTTCTCCCAGTCCAACTGGTAGCGCTCACGGTCGAACGAGAATCCCTGCGGAAGCTGATGCCGGAGCCCCGGGGGCACACCCCCGGTATCGAGCAGGTATTGTTCTATTTTCTGATCCTGAAAATACATTACGAGACGGAGGGTCGCCTCCTCCTCTTCCATCGGCGGTGTACCGGGAGGGGCGATGCGAAGAAACCCAGGAGGCCAGACCCAGATCCACACAGAGATCGCCGTGGCGAGGACTAGCGTAAAATGCCGCAACCCGATTCCCTGGCACCGGATGCGTGTTCTTCGAGCACGGGCCTCCGCTTCTGCTTTCTTTGCCTGCTCGCGTATCACGGCGGCCAAGGCGGCATCTCGTTCATCCGCCTGACTGACCTCCACATCCGAATCCGAAGGCTCGGAAAGTGGGTTCGGATCTATGGAATCCCTCATCAAGTTCACTCGAATCGGCGTCCCTTCCCGGGACCGATCCCGCGGGGAAAACTATCACAAAGATACTTAGGGAAATTCCGTAACGCACTCAGTTCGTGCGCACGCCTACTGGCTTTCTCTGCTCCGGAGCTAACGCGCCAGTCTCTTGTACTTGATCCTATGGGGCTGCTCCGCCTCTGCGCCAAGCCTTTTTTGCCGATCCTCCTCATACTCTTGGTAGTTTCCTTCGAACCACACGACCTGGCTCTCTCCCTCGAAGGCCAGAATGTGCGTTGCGATCCTATCCAGGAACCAGCGGTCGTGTGAAATGACCATGACCGACCCCGCGAATGAGAGCAGGGCTTCCTCGAGCGCGCGAAGCGTGTCGACGTCGAGATCGTTGGTAGGCTCATCGAGCAGCATGAGATTCCCCCCCTCCTTCAGCAATTTGGCCAAATGGAGCCGATTCCTCTCTCCGCCGGACAGGACGCCGACTTTCTTTTGTTGCTCCGCTCCCCGAAAGTTGAACCAAGACAGGTAGGCCCTCGGGTTCACTTCGACGCGGCCGAACTCGAGTACCTCCTGTCCCTCCGCCACTTCCTCGAAGACGGATTTGTCCGGATCCAGGTCGGCTCTCGACTGATCGACGTACGCGAGCTTGACGGTCTGTCCCACGCGAACCGATCCCGCGTCCGGCTCCTCCTGCCCGGTGATCATCCGGAAGAGAGTAGTCTTTCCCGCCCCATTGGGGCCGATGATTCCGACGATGGCGCCCGGGGGAGCGGTGAACGAAAGGCCATCCATCAGGAGGTGATCGCCGAAGCCCTTGCTGACCACGTCGCACACGACGACGTCGTTCCCCAAGCGGGGCCCCTTAGGTATAAGGATCTCGGCGGTGCGGATCTGTTCTCGCTCATCCTGGGCAAGAAGAGCTTCGTAGGCACCGAGCCGAGCCTTACCCTTGGTGTGGCGCGCCCGAGGTGCCATGCGAATCCACTCCAACTCGCGAGCGAGGGAGCTCTGGCGCGCGGATACCTGCTTTTCCTCCACACGAAGCCGCTCGCTCTTCTGCTCCAGCCACGACGTGTAGTTCCCTTTCCACGGGACCCCCTGTCCACGATCGAGCTCCAGAATCCACTGAGCCACATTGTCGAGGAAGTATCGATCATGTGTGATCGCCACGATGGTTCCGGAAAACTCACTCAAGTATCGTTCGAGCCAGGCAACCGATTCAGCGTCCAGATGGTTGGTCGGCTCGTCGAGCAGAAGCATGTCGGGTTTTTCGAGAAGAAGCTTGCACAGGGCGACTCTCCTGCGCTCTCCGCCGGACAAGGTGCTCACATCCGCGTCTGCAGGCGGAAGCCGAAGGGCATCCATCGCGATCTCGACCCGGCGGTCCAAGTCCCAGGCGTTGGATGCGTCGATCCGGTCCTGGAGGCGGGCCTGCTTCGCGATGAGGGCCTCCATCTCGTCATCCGTCATCGGCTCGGCGAATTTGATGCTCACCTCCTCGAACTCCTTGAGAAGGTCCCGTGTCTCGCGAACGGCCTCTTCGACGTTGCCCCGGACATCAAACTCAGGGTCGAGTTCAGGCTCCTGCGGCAGATAGCCGATTTTCGTCTCCTTGGCGGCCCAGGCCTCACCAAGGAAATCATCGTCCAGTCCCGCCATGATCTTGAGCAGCGTGCTCTTACCCGAGCCGTTGGGACCGACCACACCGATTTTCGCCCCGTGAAAGAAAGACAACCGAATGCCCTTGAGGATCTCTCGCTTTGGAGGGACAATCTTGCGGAGATCCTTCATCACGTAGATGAACTGCCGATCGGTCATGCGTTCTGGACGGCTGTTGAGGAGAAGCACAGTGGGCCACCACCCCGTGCTAACGCGTGGGCGCCCGGGACGGCACACAGACGGTTACGTCGGGAGGGACAATCTAACGGCCGGAAAAGAGAGACTGGAATCGATCTCTAGCTAGGCTGCCACGAACAGCCCGGTCGCGTACATGACGAGCAGTCCCACCACCAATCCGGCTGCGTTCAGCGGGCCCCTCAAACCCTCTCCACCATGAGATCCCATGCTCTTGCCGAGCACCACGATGACCTGGACAATGGCTCCGGCGCCGATCGCCAGGAAGAGAACGCTGGCCGTCGGTGAGTAGGAGAATCCTCCGATCCAAGTGCCGAGGATCGTGGGCACTCCCGCGATGAGGCCGAGAGCAGCCAGCTTCGCCAGCGATGGCTGCGAGCGGGCCAGCGGCGCCACAATACCGAGTCCCTCCGTCGTGTTGTGGAGTAGAAACCCGAAGACCAAGCTCGTTCCCAGCGCCACCTCGCCGATCGCATACGAGGAGCCGATCGCGAGACCCTCTCCCAGGTTGTGAAGCCCGATTCCGATCGCGATTAGGGTGGACAGGCCCACAGGAGTAAGCTCGGAGCCACGCCGGCCCATGGCGCTCACGGCGTGAATAATGAGCGGAGTAGCCACCACGCCCAAGACGATGAGCCCAACTCCCTGAAACGCCGAAGCAACCCGGCCCGACAACTCGAGGGCTCCCTCGACCGCATCCACCCCTAGGAAGAGCAGCAGACCTATCGTGAAGCTTAGAAAGAAGTCCACCCAGCGCGCACCCACGCTGGCGAGAAATGGCAGCCACAACAGGCCCAGGAACACAGGGATGATGCCCACATACGTGCCCAGAAGGGCGAACGTGACGACGTATGACCGATTGAACTGCGGAGACTGCGTGGCCACGGCCACTTCTCGCGTGAAGGTGACCCCAGTCGAGCTGACGACCGAGATGGCCAGAGGGTCGCCGTCGACCCACGGGTAGGGGATCTCCACCACAATGTCGTCGAGACGGCCGACCAGACGGTCGGGCGTGACCGTATGCTCCCAGTACGCGTCGTCCACGATCACCTGAGCGACCGTGACGGGCTCCGGTCCACCGTTGACCATATGGACGCGGATCAGTCCCGGCTGCGGGAATGCGATCCGCTCGAAAGTGAGTTCCTCGATCGGTGGGAATGCGGCTCGGAATACGCCGACGGGACCGATGCGCGCGAACACCGCCAGAAGGGCTGCCAGCAAGAGTAGTGGGAGCAGGCCTTTGGAAACCATGGCCATGCGCCCCTGGGGAGGGGGTGGGGTGGTGGCATCCGTCATGCTCGTACCGGACGTCAAACCAGCGTAAGCGGCGTGACGTCGAAAATGCCCATCCAGCCGAGCTCAGCAAATTCGCTCTGGTGGGCATGAAACATGTACTTCCCGGGGTGATCGTACGTGAACTCGAGGACGGCGCGTTCACCTTGGCACAGCATCACAGTGTCGGTCCACTCATACCGTTCGAGATCCGTTCCGGTGCGGTATAGGCGGAAGAAATTTCCGTGCAGGTGGAACGAGTTGAGCAGATCGAACTCGGTCATGTTGCCGAGGTAAACCCGCACCAATTCACCTTGCTCGATTTCGATGGGATGTCTCTGGTAATGGTGGGCCACCGTGTTCACGGCGTAGACCTCGTTGTCGCCATCGAAATTGGTATCGAAGCCGTTCATCAGCATCAGCATTTCGTTGGCTTCTGGCCTTCCCTCAGGCGGATCTACGATGAACGCGCCGTACAGACCCTTGTGCACATGGCGCTTCAGGGGGAGGGCGTGGCAGTGATAGAGGTGGAACCCCATCGGAGCCGCGTCGAACTCGTATACGAAGCGGTCCCCAGGCTCGACCACTTCGAAAACGCCGTCCATGCCTGCGGCGTGGATACCGTGGAAGTGGATCGTATGCGGGTGACTTCCCGCGTTGGTGAAGTCCACCCTCAGCCGATCCCCCTCAGTGCAACGGAGCGTCGGTCCAGGGACCGTCCCGTTGTAAGTCCACGCGGCAAAGTGTACGCCTGGCGCGACCTCGATTTCACGATCCAGCGCGGTGATTTCGTATTCCCGCAGAACTTGGCCGTCCGGGAGGGTCGACACGCTGCCGTAGTCAAAATGTTTGAGGAACGCAGTGGCGTCGAACCCGTTCGGATCCATGTCACCCTTGACCCCGGCGAGTCCCGGGTCGTGGGCTCCGCCCGCCCCGCTGAGCGTCGGTTCGGCGTCGATCGGCCTCACTCCAGCCAGCGCGCCCGCGCCGGCAGCCAAGCCCACGGCCCCGGCCACTCCCGACCTGAGAAGGTCGCGGCGTGAGATTCCGGCGAGGCCCTGGCTGTCCTTTTTGTCTTGTCTGGCGCCCACGCTCGTTTCCTGGTTGAGGGTTCCCCAATATTTAAATTAGTCTTGACTAAGACTCATGCTCGTAGGCGGTTTGTCAAGAGTGTTTGCAGGGGTGTCTCATTGAAAGTCGCGCGAATCGATGTAGACTCGACCGGTGGCGGGCCGACTGATAGGGCGGATGTGTGGACAATGAACGGGCGCAGGAGATCGGATGATTGGAATCGTTGGGGGCGGAATCTCAGGCTTGGTTCTCGCTCTAGAGCTGCGCCGTTTGGGTGTCGAAGTCACTGTTTGGGAGGAGGCGAACGTCCCGGGCGGGGTCATGCGATCTGAGCGACACGGAGATCTCGTGCTTGAGATGGGTCCTCAGAGAGCGCGGCTGAGCGGTCCGTTCCGCCAGCTCGTCGAGAGCGTGGGGCTGACTGAGGATTTGGTCACGGCACCTGCTGATCTTCCGCTATATGTGTATCACCGAGGCCGCTTACGCCGGGCTCCACTTTCCTTCTCGCAGGCCGTGACCACCGATCTTCTTCCGTGGTGGGCCAAGGCGCGAGGGTTGGCTGAGCTGTTCACCACGGGCCCCAGGGCAGATGAACGGGTCGGACCTTTCTTGCGGAGGAAGTTCGGCGGGGCCGCATATCGAGCCCTGTTGGGGCCCCTCTATGGCGGCCTCCACGCATCCGATCCTGACCGGATGCCGGTAAAGCACGCGCTCCAAAGGACGCTGGTGGAGCTTGGCGTTCAAAGGAGCATCCTTTGGCGGATGCTCCGTAGTGCTGGGCAGGCAGCTGAGTCGCCCCCATGCTCCTTCCGCGAGGGGTTGGGATCGCTTCCGATGGCCATCGCAGATCAGCTGGGGGGGAGTATCCGACTGAACGCTCCGGTGCAAACGCTTCGAAGGATGGCGGACGGGTGGGAGGTCGCTGTGGGCGGCGCGGATGTCGTACGGGCTGAGACCGTGGTCTTGGCGTGCCCTTCCACTGCTGCCGCCCGCCTCCTCGGGGACGCCTATCCGGCGGCCGCGGCCCGGCTATCCGCTCTTCGGTACAACCGTTTGGCCCTCGTATATCTGAAGTCCAAAGCGAGACTCCGTGGTCTCGGTTATCAAGTGGCCTTCGGGGAGTCCCTCGAGACGAGGGGTGTGACCTGGAACGACAGTCTTTTCGGGCGCTCCGGATTGTATACCGCCTATTTGGGTGGAATGAAGAACCCTGAGCTACCCGGCTGGGACGATGACCGGATTGGTGAGATCGCAAGCAGGGAGTTCGAAGTTGCCACCGGCTATCGGGCGGAGGCGGTGCACGTTTCTCGAACCTCGATCCCCGCGTGGGACGAGACCTGGGATGGTCTCGTAGGGGCTGAGTGGCCCCCGGACCTGCACATTTGTTCGAACTATACGGCGAGGCCGGGGATCTTGGGCAGAATCACTGAGGCCAAGCGCTTGGCGGCCACACTTTTGTAAGAGTATCCGCCCGATCGTTCACTCCGCAGCGTTGAGGCAGAACGTGGTTGGCGTGGCCCGGCAGAGGCAGCGGCGCAGACCCAGCTCGCCCATGATCGGTTCCGGCCGAAGCACATCTTCCACCAGATCGGCGAGAAGCTCTGCGAAAACGGGATCATCATGAGGAATGGGTATGCGGTGGAACTCGAGGCCGGCTTCCTCGGCAATGCCACGGAGTTCGCCATCCAACTCTGCCAATGTCTCAGATTGCTCATGCATGAAGCTCACCGCATCGACAATGACCCGAGCCGCGTCGACTTCCCGGACCACGGTCTCCACTTTGGGCTCGGTCCATTCGATGTCGCGGTTCGTGTGGTTCTGGTACCCGAGCGAATACTCGCTGATGCCCAGTTCCCTGGCCACGTTGCGGCACGTCTCCTCGACGTACTCCACATACCTCGAGCCGTCGTTCAAGTATTTTAGCGGCGTACCGTGAGCCGAAAAGATCAGTCTGGTATCCGATGCGCGGAGGTCGACTCCCGTCCGTTTCACGTAGTCTAGAATCGCGTCCGCGCGGAGCCGTCGATACGCCGGGTGCCGATGCCAGCCGGTGATCTCACGGAGGTTCACGTCCCACGAGAGCTCGCTAACGGCGGTCTGAACGTCCGACAGGGACGCCATTGTGGTGGACATCCCGCAGAGCGGATAGATGGGAAGGGCCACGAGTTTCTCGACGCCATCGGCTTGCGCCTCAGCCACGGCTGCACCGACTGAGGGCTCCGTAAACTGCATACCTGAGTAACACCGCACGTCCAAGTCGCGTCGGCGCAGAACGCGTTCGATCATGCGGGCTTGTTTCTGGGCCTGTTGGTTCAGCGGAGAGCCGCCGATCTCCACTAATTCCTCGATCAGGCCGGGTGCCCTTGCCTCGGCGAGTTTTCGGGCGCGACCTCTCCCCTTGTCTGGTTCCAGGGACGAGTTCCGGACGAAAATACGTTCCAGAAAAGGGACGACCTCCTCGAGCGTAGGATTCTCGGGTTCGCCGAAGTTGAGTATCAAAACACCGATCTTCATCGATCAACAATCCGGTTTCAGAATCGGAAAATACGGAGCGACGAACCTGGACGGGGCGACGGGCGACCCCACGAGCCGGCCACGCCGCGTACACACGCGTGCCCCACTATGGCGGGTCGTGTACGTGTTCGTGAAGTCCGGTCCGGCGTATGAAGTGGAGGCTCCGCTCAGTTACTGGGTGTCCTCGACAAGGCCCGATAGTATTCCTCGACCAAGCGCCTGAAGCCTGTTGGGACTTCATCAGAACCTGAGATGAAGACTCTGTCCTGCCCCTCACCCTCAAGCTCACGCCGCAGGCCGAACTCCAACTGCCTGAGTCCCTCGACAATCTGCGACTGGAGCCGATTCAGCTCAGCCAGGTCCAAGTAGACGTTCTCACGGTCCAACTCCCTCAGGGCCCCGATCACCTCACCGAGTTGCTGCTGGTTCAGATCCTCCTCTTCGAGGATGCGCTGCAGCTCGATGGCTTCCTGGACGCGTTGGCGAGCTTCACTACGGAACTGCCGGATGTCTCCTTGGGTGAGACGGCCGCCTCTCGTATTGGCATAGTCGCCGCCCCCATCGAGGCCCCCCTGATTTTGCCCGGCCGCGCCGCCCTGACCGCCCTGTTGGCCTCTTTGCTGGCCCTGACCTTGCTGGCCCTGCTGGTCTTGCTGGCCCTGTCCCCCTGGGTTTTGCTGGTCCTGCCCCTGCGCGCTCCGCTCACCAAGCCTGCGTGAAAGCGATTCGGCGCCCCCCGAGAGGTCTCTTGCACGGTCGAGTGCCTCCGCCAGGCGGTCCTCTTGGTTCTCGCCAATGGCGTCGATCGCCCCCTCCAACTCCTGGGCGAGCTCCTCGACGATCCGGGTGGTTTCGGCCTCGAACTCGTTCGTGTACTCACCATCCTGGCTGCCGATGAGTCCCCGGGAATAACGGATTCGCTCCTTGAGCTTGTCGTCCCGTATCGTGGTAGAAGCTTCGCGCAACCGCTCCGACGCATCCCTCTGGTCGGCCCGTGCGTCGCTTGTCAGCCGGTCGATTTCCCGCTCCAAGTCGGCGACTTCGTCGTTCATCGCTTCCTTGCGTTCGAATAAGCGTCGTCCAGCCTCTGTGCCAGGCCCACCACTCGCCTCGCCGAGGCGGTTCATGTCCGCCTCCATATCGCGCTGTTCGCGCACCAGGTCTTCCGCTCTCCGTTGAGTTTCCTCGACGTCGCTGCGGAGCCGGTCCACGCGATCTCTTTCGAGGCGCCGTTGAACATCTTCCAGTCGATCGAGTGCTGAGTTGGTGTCAGCCGTGGCGGCGCTCCCGGCGGCGGCCGCCGCGCGGCGCATATCGCCGGCTGCCTCTTGGAGTCGCCGCGAAGCGTCCATCAACTGCTGGTCGTTCGTCTCGCGCGCCAGGCGCTCGAGGCGGCGGGCCGCCTCTTCGGTCTCTTCGGCGAGCTCGCGCTGGTTCTGAGCACTGGCACCTCCAGATGCGCCCCCCTGCTGCACGCTGGCCCTGCGCTGTCGCTCAGCCTGCTGTTGCTGCCGCCTTGCAAGCTCCTTCAGCGCCTCCATGGTCTCCTCGAGCTGGTCACCGGCCTGTTGGCGCTCACCGCGCTCGACGGTCTCGTACTGGTTTTGGAGCTTGTCGAGTTCGAGTTCGAAGAGATCGGCCAGGTCATCCGCTCTCGCGCCGCCACCACCGCCGCCGCCGCCGCCCTGCTGCCCCTGACTGACCTCGAACTCATAGTTCTCTTCGGCCTTCTGGAGTTGCAGGAGCGCTCTCAGCTCAGGCGAGATCGCCTCCTGAAGCTCTCCATCCGCGAGGACTTCCTCCGCGGCCTCCATTTCGACAACGGCCTGGCTCAGCAACTCAGAAATCTTCTCGAATTCGGAATCGTCCCCGAGGCCGCGGCTCGTCAGTCGTTGCAGCAGCCCCGCCACCTGCTCCCTCGCACGGCCTTGTGCCAGGCGCACGCTGACGAGGTTCTCCCGGAATTCACTTTCACTATAGAGTTCGCGGTCGCGCACTAGGTTGTACGTGGCCGCGACCACCTGCTCCTGGAGCTCAGAGAGCGCACGCTCCTCCTGTCCACCACCGCCACCGCCGCCACCACCCTGCTCGGCTTGGCGGAACTCGAGACCGAAAGGACGGATCGTGACGAAATAGATATCGCTCTTGGCGGTGCGGCTGTCCGTCCCGGGGTTGCTATCCTCCACTTGTGCGTAGTAGGCGATGAGGTCGCCGGATTCGAGGCCGAATTCCTCGAGAAAGAGGGTGTGCCCCGCAGTAACCTCCGGTGTCGGACGGTCATCAAACAGCCGAACTGTATCTTCGGCGCCACCATTGACTGAGTACATGAAAAGCAACTCAGAGACCCCGTAATCGTCGTCGGCTTTCGCCTCGACATAGAATTCTTCGATGGGAGTCGCGTTCTCATCGCGCCCAGGCTTGGAAAACGACACAGACGGTGGTTGATCTGACAGGACGTCAATCGTGTATTGGGGAGAGGCCGAAACGAGTTCTCCGCCTGCCCTCGCCAGCGCGACTTCGTAATACCCCTCGCGCTCAACGGTCAAGCTCGCCGTCCACGTGCCGTCCCCTTCGTTCGTGAGCTCCACCGGCTCACCGTCGATGAGGAGTTGACCTCCGGGAGTGAGCATCGTCGGGAAGACTCTCAGCCTCACTACCGTCCCGTGGAGCGCGGCGATGTCTCCGCCGAACTCGACCGTGCGGGAAGGGAGCCCTGAGTATGCTGGAAAGCGATACTCCAACTCGAGATGCTCCACATATGGAAGATCGGCCACCTCGATTCGGTGCGTGGCTGAGCGAATGCCACCGGATTCTACGAAATAATCGGTGTTCTCGTCCAGGCTGAGAAGGAGGAGCTCGAAGCCCTCCGATCCGTCCATGAACATGGATAGCTGGTCGAACGCGTCTGAGGACTCCCCGCGGAAAAAGATCTGAACGTCGTCGGTCTGGAAGCCCTGGAGCTCGGCCGTGACGAGTTGATCGGATCCCCGGGCAATCGTGACGCCACCGGGGCTCACGAAAATTGAATACGGGTTCACCGTTCCCGCATCCCGTGTCGGCAGGAGGAGGGCCGCCGCCCCGTTGCGGAGTTGACTCGGTCCCAGGAGCATTAGCGCGAGCGAGCCGAGTGCCATCGCGGCGAGGGCTCCCGACGCGCGATAAAGACCTTTTTGCTCGATCCGGCGCCCGAAATCGACATCGGCAGCGCGCTCGAGCGCACTCTCGACCAGTTTTCGCTCGAGCGCCTCAGAGGCTTGGTCCGACCCGGACTGCGTCTCGAGTGCGGCCAGCACTGCGGCCTCCAGCGAGGGCTCGTTTTCTTCCAGATAGAGTGCGGCCTGCTCGTCGGAAACTCTCCGCGCGAGAGGCCAAATGAGGAACCGGGCCACCAGTCCGGCCCCGGCCACCCACAGGATCACGCGGAACACTACGACTGAGGAGGCACTGAAACGTGAGACCTCGAGCCCAAAGACCGATAGGAGGAACGCCAGTAAACCGGCTCCGAGCACAATGGCCATTCCCCGGATCGCGATACGTGTACGCCACCGCCTACGAATCTTGCGAACCATGGCGAGGACCCGGTCGTGAAGAATGCCCTTATGTGTTGCTCGGTACATAATTCCTCCCATCCTCAAATCTGGTCGTCGCTGCCCGGGAAATCCAGTTCGACATGGCGGTTTCCGTCAACAGAAGCACCAGTGCTGCCGCCATCAGCAGTCGCCACAAGGACTGGCGTCGCTCCTGATTCCTCGCCTGCATCTCGGGCGTCAACAACTCTCCACCCGTGCCCAACTCACCGCTCGTCTCCCGAGGAGCCACGGCCCCCGCGAGTTCGGTGGGATCCATAGATTCCAACTCAGACTCCGTCACGTCCACGTTCACCGCTACAGCGAACACACGTTCTGGATCCGTACCCGGCGGCCGGACTTCATAAAACCCCTGCTCTTCCAGTTCCAAGAAACGAGGTCCGGGAGTCGCCGGCAAGGCGACGCTCCCACCCCCCGGTGTAAGCACGACCTGGTCCATCTCGGGCGCCAACTCAGTTTCTCGATCTGCGACAAAGACCAGGCCGGTAGGATCGGCTATGTCGAGGACCTGCCCGGCCGTGAACCAGGGCACGCGTTCCCGGTATCCGCTGAGGTGACGCATCATCTCGTGGATGAAGGGTAAAAATACCGGCTGCACGGCGAGATCGTTCCAAAAAGCATCCATGGTGCTGGTCCAGACGAGCACATAGCCGTCCCCCAGGCGCCGCTCGGCAAGGGCGACCGATCCGTCATCGAAGCGCGCGAGCACTCGTCCCTCCGGGCCCATCTCCAGATTCCGCGATCGGAAGAACCGCGCCCGTGCGAAGTCACCACCACGGGGACCCCCGAACAACTCGAAAACCGGATGGGAATAATCGACGTAACCCAATCGAGCGGCGCCCCTCGTGTGGTCCCGGGCTGGGCCGAAGCGTCCGGGAAGCATCTCTTCGAGCCCTGTCCGCCACGCGCTTCGTTCTCCGAGGACGAGCAGCAGTCCACCGCCCCCCTCGACGAACCCACGCAGGCGATCTGACGCCGCACCCTGTGGGAATGGGATATCGTTGAGAACGACCACATCTGTGGACACCAGATCGGCCGCCGAGACGGAACCCGAACGCCTTACCTCGACCTGGAACGCCGACTCCTCGCTGATCTCGAGCGTGGTTCGGATATACAAGCTGGCATCGGGCCGTGGACTGGCGCCCTCCAATACGAGCGTCGTCATCGCCCTTCCCGGCGAAAGCACGAAATGGAGCTCATCGTCTTGCGGAAGCGCATCGGGGTCGAGCCGGATCGAACCACGCGTATAGAGGTTCGCGAGTGTGAAGGGCTCGAACGTGACCGCGACTGAGCCAGTTGGATCGAGGGTAACGGTCTGGGTCTGAAGCTCCTGCCCGTCCAACTCGAGGACGATGGTTCGGTCGGCCTGCGCCTCGCCCTGACGGCGCACCACACGAGCCGTTACCGTCATGCGTTCCTGGCCTGAGAAGAACTCTCGCCGGAGGGCCACCGATGCCACGCCGGCGTTGGGCGTCTCGTCATCCGAAATCAGCACGGTATTCACCACCGTTCCTGGCGGAAATGTCACACCCTCGTCGCCATTCCAACCGGTGCGTTGGAAGTCGCTGATGATGAAGGCTTCACGGTTCGGGAATTGGGACTCTTCGAGGATCGTCTGGGCCAACTTCAGTGCCGGGCCATAAAGAGTCCCGTCTGCGCTCAGACTGGCCGTATCCACAGCCGTGAGCAGACGGCCTCGGTCTGAGGTCGTACGAAGAAGCGCCTCCGCGCCCCTCCCCATGAATACGAGGCTGGCCCGATCGGAAGGGTCCAAGCCCTGGAAGACTTCTCGAGCTTGAGTCTTCGCCCGCTCCCAGCGATCTCCATAGCCCATCGAGTACGATCGGTCCAATACGACGACGACTTCGCGAGGACCGAGCGTCGAGCCGATCGCTACCTCATTGTTGGCAAAGAAGGGGCGGGCGAACGCGGCCACGAGCAGCGCCAGTGCCAGAATCCGGATCGACAACAGTGCCCAATGGTGGATCCGTCTGCGCTGGGTCGACCGAAATGGGATCTTCCTGAGGAACATCAGGGAGGGGAACTCCACCACGTTTTTACGCTGTCTCTCGGTCAGGTGGACGACGATCGGCACCGCCAGACCAAGGAGGCCCAACAGGAACAGCGGGGCCAGAAGACCCATCAGCGCACCCTGGCCATTGCTTCGCGACTCGAGAGGTATCGGAAGAGCGCATGATCCAGGGGCTTCGACGTGTCGAGGACGGTGTAGTCGATCCTGCTCCCAGTGAAGAGGCGCCCCAACTCGTCGGTGTGGCGGCCGATGAGAGCACGATATTCCTCTGCGAGCTCATCGGGCACGACCGGAATCATCGTGCCACTTTCCAGATCCCGAAAACTCGCCGCGGCGTCGTACGTGAACTCGAGTTCAGCGGGGTCAAGCAGATGAAACACGATCACGTCGTGGCCTCGAGCCCGAAGATGGCGGACGGCGTCGATCACCTTGTCCGGCTCATCGTAAAAGTCCGAAAGAAGTAGGATGATCCCCCGGTGGTGGAGGTTGTCGCCCAGTCGCATGAGTGGGTCACGCAGCGTGCCGGGCCGCCCCGGCTCCGCTCGCGCCAGCGTGTGAAGGACGAGTTGGAGGTGGCGGGTGGAGGGTGGTACGAAGTCCACGATTTCGTGGTCGAAGGTCGCCAGGCCCACCCGGTCTCTCTGCTTCTGCGAGAAGTAAGAGAGCGCGGCCCCAAGGTAACGCGCGTAGTCCAGCTTGTTAACTGAGTGCGTGCCGAAGCTCATGGACTTCGAGATGTCGAGCACGACCATGAAATTTGCGGCCGTCTCTGCCTCGAACAGTTTTACGTAAAAGCGGTCCGTGCGAGCGAAAAGCCTCCAGTCGATGCGTCGGATGTCGTCGCCCGGCATATACTCGCGGTGCTCCGCGAAGTCGAGCGACATCCCTAGGTGAGGCGATCTGTGAAGACCCTGTAGAAAGCCGTCTACAACCGTGCGGGCCAACAGCTCCAGATTGCCGATCCGGCTCAATACGGCCGGATCGAGGAACTGCGTATCAGCGCCGCGAACGCTCGACCGCTCTCTGACAGCCACCTGTGGATTCGCCTACAGACCCGACTTGGGTGTGGGCACGGCTTCGAGAAGCTGGTCGACCAGTTGGCCCGTGGTCACGCCTTCGGATTCGGCATGGAAGTTGGTGAGAATCCTATGCCTCAGAACCGGGTGGGCGAGCGCTCGGATGTCTTCGAAGCTGACGTTGTAACGCCCCTTCGTGAGCGCCCTGGCTTTCGCTCCCAGGATGAGGTATTGGGCGGCCCGGACGCTCGCTCCGAAGGCGACCCACTTGTTGACGAACTCCGGACTTCCCCCATTTTCGCTCGGCCGCGTCATTCGAACGAGGCTGACGGCATAGCGCATTGCCGCCTCCGGGACGGGCACCTGTCGTACGAGCTTCTGGAACGCGATGAGATCCTTGCCGCTGACCGTGTGTTCGAACTTCGGAGCCTGAGTTCCGGTCGTGGTACGCACGACCTCCATTTCCTCGTCCTCGGCGAGATGGTCCATGATGATCTTGAACATGAAGCGGTCGAGTTGCGCCTCAGGCAGAGGGTACGTGCCTTCGAGTTCGATGGGATTCTGCGTGGCGAACACGTAGAAGGGCTCTTCGAGCACGTACGTGGTCCCCTGAACCGTGACGCGGTGCTCCTGCATCGCTTCCAGGAGTGCCGACTGGGTCTTGGGGGGCGTACGGTTGATCTCATCGGCGAGCACAATGTTCGCAAAGATCGGTCCCGGGGCGAACACCATACTGCGCCGACCCGTATCCGCGTCCTCCTGAATAATGTCGGTGCCCGTAATGTCGGACGGCATCACGTCAGGAGTGAACTGGATTCGCGCGAACTTGAGATCGAGAACTTCGGCGATGGTGTGGATCAACATGGTTTTGGCGAGCCCGGGCACACCGAGAAGCAGGCTATTGCCGCCGACGAAGAGAGACAGAAGCATCTGCTCGATGACCTCAGTTTGCCCAATAATGAGCTTCCGTACCTCAGTGATGATCTGCTCGCGCCCCGCCTTCATTCGATCCGCGAGGTCAATGTCGTCCGGACTCTCGAGGACACCCGCTGCGGATGCGTCGACTGCGTCGTCCACAGTTTCGGCTGGCGCATCCACAGCTTCAACTGCGGCGACTTCCTGCTCTTCCTTAAATGCCATTTCGTGCTCCGTCGAGGCCGCCTCGCGGCCGTTGGCTCATTGTTATGGTTTCCTACCGTCCCGGGCCGATTCCCGTGTCGGTCAGTGCGTCATGGCGTAGCTCACCTAGTTGACACCCAGCTTGTACGCCTCGTTAGAGAGATCGATCGGATAACAACGGACGTCCGATAACTCCCAGTATTCTCCGATGTCATCGTTATAGTTGGCTATCACCACCAGGCCGTCGGTCAGGATCGTTTTCCTCGTGGAGTCCGAGATATGCGGGCTCCACCTGGAAAGTAGGAGATGCCAGGGCTTTCAGCGACCGGATCTGGAAAAAAGAGTCGAAGATCGTGTGGGTCTGGTCGAGGCACATTGTCCTCTTGGGTAATTCCGGTACGCTCATCGCCCCGGTACGCCGGCAGGAGGTAGTTGTGAATCGGGACGCACTGAGCCCGCACCGTTTCTGAGATCGAGAAGTAACTGTAGGCCGGCGTCGAAGTTCGGTGCGATCTCCAGGGCTCTGAGAAGCGACGAGCGGGCTTGCGCCGGGTTTCCGGCAGTCATGTACGCCAGAGCGAGTTCGTAGTAGGCACCGGCCAGATCGGCTGGCGCCAGCGCGACGATGGCCCGCCGCTCCCGAACGGCGCCGGCCGCGTCACCACGCGCTTCGTGAGCCTGTGCCAGTCGGTCGTGGAGCTCGATTTCGTAGGGATAGATCAGCACGGCCGCGTCCATCGCTTCGGCGGCACCCTCCGTGTCTCCCAGCTCGGTCCGAAGCTCAGCGAGTTGGAGGAACGCCTGATAGTGGCTCTCGTTCAGGGCCGTCAAGCGCGTGAGCGCCGCGGCGGCCTGGTCCGTCTCTCCTCGTTGCTGATGAAGCTGGGCGAGAAACCAGTACGGACTGTCCCCGCCCCCGTACTCGGGAAAGAGGCGGAGGGCTGCACGGAGATGCTCCTCAGCCTCGTCCAACCGCTCCTCCTGAAATAGCGTGATCCCGAGGGCCAGTCTCGCGGGAAAGTTGTTCGGGTTCTCGCGCACCACCCGGGTCCAATCTTCGATCGTCTCGGGGTCCACTGGGATGCCTGGGCTGCTGACGGGGGGCTGGAGGGCTTCCAACGGTCCGGCGAAGCGCTGCTGAAAATACTCGTCGAAGTCGCGGTCCAGGTCGTCCATACTGATGCGCAGGAGGCTCTCCATCAGCTCGGGCGTCGCTCGCCCGTCCCGATATCCCCGGAGCATGTCCCGAATGACTTGAAGTCCCCATCTGGACTCGATGAAGTCAAACACGAGCGAGGACTGCAGATAGGAATCGATGACCTGTTCAGGGTAGGCGGGTTGCACGAAGCCGGAGTTCAACTCGCTCACCGGCAGCAGCATGCCCTCACGGTACCGCATGAGAAAGCCGGGCCCGGCCTGGTGGCCCCAACCCTCGCGGGCCTGGCGTTGTTCGTGGACCGCCAAGCCCTCGGAGAACCAGCGTGGGACCTCGTGTTCCGTAAGCCCGAGGTGGAAGACGTGGGCGAGCTCGTGCCAGAGGACGGACGCCCAGTTGAACTCCCCGAGGGGCCGCGCGGCGGGCGAGTCCATCGCAAGGACGCTTCCGAAAGTGACGCCGAGGGCGCCCATGCCCGCGAGTCCGACGGTGCGAACGGAGAAGTCGGCGTGACTAGGATAGACCTCGATTCGGATGGGCAGTGGGGGCTCGTACCCGCCGTAACGTTCTACCAGGGCCTCGAACGCCTCTTCGGTGATCTGTTCGATGTAGGGCTGGAGGAGTGCTGATTCCCGTCTGTGAACCACGAAGAGAAAGCGGGGGTCGTCCTGATTGACGTCGTAGTTTTCAAAAGTGTCCAGGAGGTCCAGCGTGTTGTAGAACCACACGCTGTAGGGATCTCCCTCGAAGGCGGCTTCGAGGTTCGCCCGGCCTTCTTCGATCAGTCCGAGCCGGAGTTGGTTCATCCCCAGAATCCCGTAGGCTCTCCAGGAGAGGGGGTCAATTCTGATGGCCTCCTCCGCCACGCGGGTCGCCTCGAGATACTTTCGGCTCTCGACGCTGAGATCCGCGATGTCGTTGTACAGCTCAGCGTAGGCTGGGCTGAGCGCGGTAACCTCGTCCCGGATCCTGTCGTACTCCTCGGTCTCACCGCGCAGATAATGGCTGGCAGCGAGGACACTCAACGCCTCCAGGGAGGAGGGATTCACTTCGAGCGCCCTCTCAAGCTCGTTCCGGGCCTCGTCGTGGTCCTCCACCTTGAGGAGGAGTCTCGCCTTGAAAATTCTGGCTTCGACCAGGTTTTCGTTCTGCTCGAGGGCCTTGTCCACCTGGTCCATCAATCCGAGCGTGCCGTTGAATTCCATCGCACGGGCCAGTCCCAAGAGCGCGCGCGGATGATTCGGATTTCTCTGAAGCACGTCCTTCATCGCCGCGTCGGCTTCCGGTCCATTGTACTTCCCGAGAAACAACTCCCCGGTCAGAATTCCCGGTTCCAGGCTACCTGGATCGGCGGCCACGGCCTCGTCGTAGGCTCTGAGAGCATCCTGGAAGAGTTCATGCTCGCGAATGCCCAAGTACTGAACCGCTGTTCCAACCGCGATGAGGTCCCTCGAAGAAAGGGGCGTCGATCCGTTGTACAGGTCAATGAAGGCGTCGAATGCCCCGAACGCGACGTCCCGGTCTCCGTAAGTCCACTCGATAACGGCGAGGTTCAGGCGGGCGGAATTTCGATCAACCGCGCCACCCTGGACCGCCCGATTGAATTGGCCGCGTGCCCGGTCGATCTGTCCCAACTCGTAATAGATTTCACCGGTGGCGTTGGCGAGTTCGGTCGCGAAAGTCGGGGGGGCCTCACTTATGGCTTCAAGCGCATCGTCGTATCGGCCCACCTCGGCCAGCGCGGAGAGGTACGCCACGTAAGCCGTCCTTCGATCGCCCGGGCTCAGACCCGGCCCTGCCTCTGATCGGGAAATCTCTCCGAGGGCCTCGATGGCCGACTCGTAGGCCCCTGACCGAAGTTGAGATATGGCTTCGTCCAGCGTCTGAGCCGCTCCATCGGTGGTCAGACTGAGAGCGGTGAACGCGAACACGAAAAGCCCGCGTTTCATTAATTTCCAGCCTCCCGAGCCTGGATCGCCCGATTTCCGAGAGCCAGCTCGACGAGCAACTCCTCCAGGTCGTTTTCGTAGCGGTCCTGATCGATCTGACCCCTCAACTCACGAAGCTCCGCGATGCGCCGCTCCAGGTCCGCCTTCTGCTCGTAGAGGGCCCTCAGCACGGGATCGTCGGTGGCCCGGGCCGCGGCCGTGGACGGGTCGGCCGCCAAGAACATCGTTCGCGCAAACGCACCGTCCATCGCGTCGACCAGTTCGGTGCTGCCTTCGCCGTCGCCGTTGTCGTCGAGGACGGCGTGCTCAGTGACGATCAAGTTGGACGTCTCGAACTCCCGTGTGACCTCAGTGCGGGCGAACTCGAAGGCCTCCCAGACTGAGACACGCCCATCCTTGTCCAGATCGGCGGTCTCTCCGTCGAACGCATCGATGAAGTAGCCCCCGAAGATCGTCTCGTTTCTCTCCCTCCCGCTCCTCGTGGCGGTCACGATGGCGCGCCCCGCTCCCGAGAGAGCTTTCACGAATTCTCCACTCGAGCTGGCGAGGTTGATGAACGCCACTCGCCGATCTGAGAGCCGATCGAGGTGCAGTCCGAAATCCTCTGCCGTGAGGTCGGGCCCTGGAAGGTTGAAGCGAGACTCTCCGTTGGTATAGCTGCCGTGCCCGATCAGCACCACGAAGATGTGATCGTTAGGCCGTGAGTTGGAGGCGAGGTCGGTGAAGGCCCGGTCCACGTTTTCCCGTGTCGAGCGGTCCTGGAGGCGCGGATCGGTGGCCGGGTCCTCGCCCAAGTAGATGATGTTGCTCGCGGGTATACGGAATTTCTCGGCCGCGGCGGCTACGAGCGTGCCGCCCCACTCAGTGAATCGCTCACGAAATTCGGGGTCACCCCCGAGTCCGGTTATGACGAGGACGTGCGTATCCTGACCAAGTACCGGTCGGACCCCGGCCATCGCAAATAGCATGACGATGGCGAGAGCGCTGCGAGAGATCATATGAGTCCCCTCTTCCTCCGGTAGCCCCACTCGGCGGCCATTAAACCCAAGACCAGAATCAGCAGGATCGGCATGTCCCAGAGATCCCTCTCTTCGGTAAGCGTGACCCCGGCTCCGGTCAGCCCGATGTCCTCCGGAAGCGTCTCCACCGTTTCTGGTGTGTAGAACAATCCTCCGGTCTGGTCGGCGACACGCCTCAACGTAGTCCCCCGCATACTCGCGTCGAAGTACTCGGCATCAGAGGGCGCCACATTCACATAAGTGACGGCCGTCCCGATGCTATCTCCGGCGCGGGTAGCGTGCACTGAGACCTCGTAGAGTCCCGGTCCAGCGGTCGGAAATCCACCCTCGTAATGCCCGTCTTGTTCTACATCCCAGTCGAGGGGAACAGTAGTGGAGTTGCCGGATGGATCATGTACCACGGCGACGACATTCCCGTTATTCACCCCCGCATACGCGGAGTCCCCGACTTCCACCGTGAGATTCACCGGTTGCCCCGGCTCCACGACTTCCCGCTCGCCTTGGGCCTCCACCTGGTCGGGCACGCCGTCGGACAGCCAGCGGAGAAGCTGACGCCAGAACGTCTCGTGGGTCTGGTCTTCGAGCGGGATGTCGACGTGCATCTGCCAAGTCCACGAGTCCTGGATCGGCAGTGCGATCACTTTGCCACGGCCATACCGGTGGTAGGCGAGCACGACCTGGCGATCACGGTCATCCTCCGGACCCCCCGTCAGGAGGCCGGTCGCACCGGGCTTGAGACGTGTGATGGGATTCAGGGTCGTCACGGGGGGAAGGGACTCCCACAACTCACGGACCGCCTCGCTGTCGTCCTGTCCCAGCTGCGTAGCGGGATGCGTGAGGCCCGTTCGCGTGGGAGTGATGAAGAGTTCGGTGTAGTAGGGCTCAGCACCAGTGCTCAGGTCGTCGTCCATGAAGACGGGTAGAGCCTCCGCCAAGCGTGTGCCTTGATAGCCTCCCTCCGCGAACGCGTTCCGGCCGCCGAGGACCAGAAGGCCACCGCCCCGTTGGGACACGAAGTCCGCGATCATGTCGAGTTGATCGTGCGTGAAAAAGCTCGCCTCCACGCTCCCGAGGATCAGCGCCCGGTAGCGGAACAGCTCCTCGCGAGTCTTCGGGAAACCGGCGGCGAGTTCCTCAGCGTCGTCCACGTCCAGGCGGAGAAACTTGCTTTCGGCCGTGCGTTGAAGAACCACGACCTGGAGGTTCTCGTCCTCAGACACCGCACGGCGCAGGAACTTCACCTCCCAGCGAGGCTCCCCCTCGAAGTAGAGGATCTTTTCGGCCCCGCTCACGACGTCCACCAGGACGTCGCGAACGTTGTTTTCGGTTACCCGTTCCCCCTCCTGGGCGGCGACCCTGAATCGAAGCAGACGGGGTCCCGCGTCCTCAGCCTCGATCCGGACCCTGGCGACTACGGGCTCGCCATCTCGCTCGAAGGTCACGTCCTCCGAGGCCAGAAGCACACCCGTGTCCTCCACCAGGAGCTGGACCGTCCGCCCTGAGTATCCACGGTGGGACACGATGACGTCGACTACCAACGACGTGCCCACCAGGACCGTCCTTGGCATCTCGACACGGCTGAGTTGCACGTCCGGCGAAAGCTCCTCTTCACCGAGGCCCACTGTATATACGGGAATGCCGCCGGCCTGTAGCGGAAGGAGTGACTCCGCCAGAGTCTCGCCAGAATTGTCGGCACCGTCCGAAATGACGACCAGGCCCGAGATCGGCACGCCGGCCAACTCTTCTTGGGCCCGCACCATAGCGTTGCCGAGGTCGGTTGCTGTGCCTGAGTAGGACAGGTCGTCCATGTTGTTGAGGCGGCTCGCGTCGCGGCTGAACCGGAAGAAACGCAGCGTGAATTTTTCGGAGAGCGCGGTCAGAAGCTCGCTGCCCTCTGCGCTGAAGGTTGACTGCACGAAGTCGTTTCTGGCCACGCCGTCGTCGTCCGTAATGCGCATGCTCTGCGAATCGTCGATCAGAATACCGACGAAATTCCGCTGTGGGACGACCGAAGTGAGTATGAGCGTGGGCTGGAAGAGAATGAAGACGAGGACGGCGACCAAGCCGAGCCGGATGGCAGCCATCATGATCCGGTCCGTTCGTTCGCTGTCTCCCCTGGCCGCACCATACGTGACGAGCGCGGGAACGGTCACCAACGCGACCCCAACCAGAATGAGCAACGTCGGCCATGGCGAGGCAAACGTGAAATCGCCCTCCTGGAAAAGGAGAGGCCTGTACTTGAACAGAAACTCGAAGATCGTCTCCATCAACTTGCGTCCTCGGTCATCAGTGGCTCATCGCATAGACGATAAAGTTGACGCCCATCTCGTACGCGTACGTCGAGTACTTCAGCGGGTAGTAGGGATTGTCCGCCCACTCCCAGGCATCGCCCAGGTCGGTGTTCCAGTTGATGATGACCATGAGGCGGCCCTTGTCGTCGTGGATTCCCTTGACTGCGGGAATAAACCCGTCGCGTTCGTAGGTCGGCCCCCCGCGAGTACCGTTGCCCACGTTGGGCACTTGGAGAATTTCCTCGATTTCATAGAACGTCGTAAAAATGGGATGGTCGAGTGTCAGGTCGACGATTTCGTACTCAGGTAGAACCTGTCGGATCTGGTATTCGAATTGCTGCCACTCCTGGGTGCCCCAGAAGTCGTCGATGACCAGGAAACCGCCTGCGAGCAGGTAGCTCCGAAGGCCCTCGATTTCCGGTGGGCTTAGTGACATCCTTCCCACCTCGAGCGCATACAAGAATGGGTAACTTCGTATCTCGGGATCGGGGAGCTGGACTACGAACTCCCGTTCGTAGGCGTCGAGGTTCGGGAGGAGCCGATCGATAAACGAGAGGAAGATTTGGTCCGCTTTCGGGTAATCCGTCGCCCAGGAATTTCCTCCGCGACGGTATCCACCGAACCCGCCATAAGCGACACGAGAGAAGTAGAATTCACGCGGGACGCCGCTGGTTCGGATTTGCGGCGGCAGAGTTCGGCCCTCGTCCAGGACCGCAACTGCGTCGGGGGCGGGGGGCTCATCGAAAACAGAAAGAGTCTCTGGCGGCGGGTCGACGATCGTGGTGGGGTCCGTGGTCACCGGTGGGGAGCCGAGCACGACGATGAGTGCGACGGAGCCCACACATGACCATAGTGTTCGCACGATACGCTCCAGTCTGTCGTCCGTGATACTCTTTCCAGCGTACCGGGCCGAACGGGTAGCCGCGATGCTCAACGAGGCCAGGCATATCGGTACGTCCTTGTGACGCGAAAGGTCACTCACGCCCTGGGTCCAATTTTACCGGTCGCCACCCCTCTGAAGCAAAAGACCTAATAGCTTCGTAGGGTATCACGCAATGATGGAACAATGTGCTCTCATGCATCGAGGTATAGAGATGGATCCCATGACAAAAGTATCAGTCCGTGATTTCGCCATCTTTCAGGTCAAGTTGCTGATCGACGGGCTGAAGGACGGGGCCGTCTTCGCGGTGGACCTCGTCTTCAGGCGGCGCGGACGGCGGCGATTCTTTTACAAGGTGACGAGGGTCAGTGAAAAGTTCGACCTTTGGCTAAACCTCCACGGTGCGGTGGAAGGGGCGGACAACGATGCGGACGGCCTGTTCGGACGGAGTGAGGCCGGAAGAGACACGATGCTGGGTCAAATCGAGCAGATTGTGCGAGGGACCGATACGCCGCCTCCCCTGAGCACCCATATTGCCATGGATGCCTACGGCGCGGCGGCGTCCACTCGTCTGACGTAGTTCCGGTCACTACGCCAAACCCCGCGCTACAAAGAAGCCCCGCGCTACACGCGAAAACCGGCGCTGTTTTACCGGAAGCGCCGCGCTGTCTCGACTCACCTGCACTTCCGTCCGGGTCATGGGTACAGCATGATGCGTTCCGGCCGGGTGGCTCGAGCACACCGTTCCACCCTGGTTGCCCCGAGTCAAAATTCCGGCTCGCTTCTGAACTCAGACACCAATGTGAGGTCACAGCATGAACGTTGCGGTACAGGATGCCTTCAACGAACAGATCAAGAACGAGCTGTTGTCCGGGTATCTATACCTCTCCATGTCGGCTCATTTCGATCGAGAAAATCTCCCGGGGTTCGCCCTTTGGATGCGGCTTCAAGCACAGGAGGAGCTCGCTCACGCGATGCGCCTGTTCGACTACGTGCTCCGGAGGGGAGGGCAGGTCGAGCTGCGAGGCATCGAAGCTCCCGAGACAGATTTTGGAGCGCCAATCTCACTCTTCGAGAGCGTGCTGGAACATGAGCGAGCGGTGACAAGCATGATCCATGAGCTGTTCGAGCTCTCTGGGAAGGCGGGCGACTGGGCGGCGCAGCAAGAACTCCAGTGGTTTATCGCCGAACAGGTCGAAGAGGAGGACAGTGCCTCGACGGCTCGGGACCAGGTGCGCATGGCCGGCGAAGACCAGGCCGCGCTGTTGATGTTGGATCAGCAGTTCGGGAGCCGTGCTGCGGTTCCAGGGGACGCCTGATCCCGATCTCTGGTGCCGCCTAACCTTGCAAGGGCCCGTGCGGTCGATCTCCCACCTTTTAAGGAGCGGTTGATCGCCCTCCGCTTCATACCGCGGTTTCTGGGCATGGTGTGGAGTGCTCAGCCCTTCTATGCCGCCGCCATCGTCTCGTTCCGGGTCCTGCTGGCCTTCTCGCCCGTGGTCCAGCTTTGGATCGGAAAGCTCATCATCGATGCGGTTCTGGCGAACATCGGGGCGGCTACTCCCGATTGGGCCGGAATCTTTCGGTTGGTCGCATTGGAACTGGTGGTGGCGCTCGCCGCAGAGGTGCTCCAGCGCACGTCGAACCTCCTCGAGAGCCTTCTCGGCGATCTGTTCGGCAATCGGTTGTCGGTGCGGATCATGGAACACGCGGCCACCCTGGACCTCGAGAACTTTGAGGACCCAGAGTTCTACGATTCGCTCGAGCGCGCGCGCCGGCAGACCGCCGGGCGGATCGGGCTGTTGGCCGTACTGCTCGGCATCGGGCAGAGCGGTCTGACCCTCATTTCCCTCCTCGTCGCGCTCATCGCCTTCAACGGCTGGCTCCTGTTGATACTCGTGTTCGCCGTGCTACCGTCGTTCATCGGGGAGACACACTTCGCGGGACTCTCATACTCCCTGCTCTACAAGTGGACTCCCGAGCGCAGGGAGCTCGACTATCTGCGCTATGTCGCGACCAGCAACGTCACGGCCAAGGAAGTGAAGCTCTTCGGCCTCGCCGACTACTTCACCCGCAAGTATGAGCGACTCGCGGACGAGTTCTACGAGGCCAACCGCGCCCTCTCCATCAAGCGTGCCACCACCTCCGGCGGGCTCACCGCGGTATCCACCCTGGGATACTACGCGGCGAACGTTTTCATCATCGTCGACACGGTGCGTGGAATCCTATCGCTCGGCGATCTGACTTTCTTGGTGGGGTCGTTCCAGCGGAGCCGCAGCCTGATCAGTGGAATCTTGCTTCGGTCCGCCGATGTGTATCAGCAAGGCCTGTTCCTGAGAGACCTGTTTACCTTCTTCGAGATGGAGCCCCGCACGGCGAGCCCCGCTCACCCGGTGCCGTTTCCGCGGCCGATCCGGGAGGGTGTGGTCTTCGAGAACGTGGGCTTCCGCTACCCGGACAGTGAAGCCTGGGCCCTGCGGAACGTCTCTCTGAGGATCGGCGCGGGTGAGCGCGTCGCGCTCGTGGGCGAGAACGGCGCCGGTAAGACCACGCTGGTCAAGCTTCTGGCACGCCTGTACGACCCGACCGAGGGGCGGATCCTGTTGGATGGCGTCGACATTCGCGAACACGACGTCGATGACATCCGCCGGGCGATCGGCGTCATTTTTCAGGATTTCGTGCGCTACGACTTGCTGGTGCGTGAGAACATCGCGGTGGGCCAGATCGATGCGATCGACGACCAATCCCGCATCGTACAGGCTGCGGAGATGAGTCTTGCCGATAGTGTGGTCGCCGGTCTGGAGAGTGGCCTGGATCACATGCTGGGGCGCCGCTTCACGGGTGGGGCCAACCTTTCCGGGGGAGAGTGGCAGAAAATCGGGCTCGCCCGCGCATACGTGCGGGACGCGCAGATCCTAATTCTAGACGAGCCGACGGCTGCCCTGGACGCCAGGGCCGAATATCAGGTGTTCGAGAGGTTTTCGGAGATTACCGATGGGAGGATGGCGGTGCTCATCAGCCACCGGTTTTCGACTGTACGGATGGCAGATCGCATCGTGGTGTTGGAAAAGGGTACGGTGATCGAGGACGGAACGCACGACGATTTGCTCCTACTTTCCGGCCGCTACGCGGAGTTGTTCACGCTCCAAGCCGCAGGGTACCGATAACCTGCCTCGGGTGGCCCGCTCCGCGGGTCCACCGAAGAGCGTTTCCTCATCGTTGTGTATGTAATATATCGTTGTATATGTCATATTATGACACGTCTCTTGCACTATTCGGTGCTTGTGACGCGCACGCTCTCCATGACCACGGGCTCGAGCGGGCGGTCCCCGGGACCGGTGGCCGTGCCGCCAATCGTGCGGACCGTCTCCATGCCCTCGATCACTTTTCCGAACACCGCGTGCTTGCCGTCCAGCCAGGCGGTGGCAGCGAGCGTCACGAAAAACTGGGATCCGCCGGAGTTCGGCCCGGAGTTCGCCATGGAAAGAACACCCTCTGAGTCGTGCCTCAGCTCGTCGTGAAACTCGTCGGGAATCGTGTAGCCCGGTCCGCCGGTTCCCGATCCTTGGGGACAGCCCCCCTGGAGCATGAAGCCTTTCATGACGCGGTGGAAGATGATTCCGTCGTAATAGCCCTTCTCGATCAGATCGATGAAGTTCTTCGTCGTTTGGGGAGCTCGTTCCTCGAAGAGTTCGATCTGGAAAGAGCCGAGGTTGGTGCTGACGTCCGCGATTCGGTTTGCCATGGGACTCCTTGGTTTTGAGTTCTTCAGCGGTCTTCGCTTCTGGGTGGTGGAGCTTTGGGCCGATCCGTTACGAGCCCTGCATCGCATACGGTGCAAATCAGCCAGAGCCGATCCCGCACGTAGGGAACATCGTTTCGCGGAGGGACGTCGGTGCGCTCGAAGAGCCCTCCGCAACGAGGGCAGGACAAGTCCGACCCGCCGGCAAGGGCGGCGCGGATGTGTTCTACTTCATGGGGCTCGAACGGTTCGGCCATATGAACGGGACTTCTCAAGTTTGTTTTCGAGCTAGCCAAATCCTTCCGACTCAGCTCGACGCGAATCTCACGTTCAGAACATTATGGTTGAGAGGCGGATCTTCCCAAACAGGCGACTATAGTTGCGAAGAGGCGAATACGCATCGTTGCTCCGTGATTGTGCGCATGCTATCGTCACAAAGTGGTCGTAACGTATTCAACGCGAGTGGCGAGTGGCAAAAGAAGCGATTGAAATCGAGGGATTGGTCAGCGAGGTCCTTCCCAACGCCCGATTCCGAGTGGAGTTGGAGAACGGACACGCGGTTCTCGCTTATCTCTCCGGAAAGATGAGGCAACATTACATTCGCGTGCTGGAAGGAGATAGGGTGAAGGTGGAGTTGTCGCCCTACGATCTCAGCAAGGGCCGCGTAACCTACCGATACAAGTAGGCCTCCCGGACGTCCCCAACGCGGCCCACTGTACTTCTCAACAGCGGTCTGGGGAAATCAGGCTTGGGCCAAGTCCCTGAGCTGAGCCACCTGATCTGGCTGCCCCAGCACGATCATGTCATCACCGATGTCGAGGCGCGTATCAGCCGTCGGGTTGAAGACAAACTTATGCGTCTCGTCGATCTGTTTCCGCACCGCGATGACGATGAGGCCCGTTGCCTGCGGGATTCGTGCTTCGATGAGTGTTTGTCCCGCTAGCTTGGAGTTCGGCTGGACGACAGCCTGCTTGAAGCGTAGCTCCAGACCCTCTGAGCGAGTCACGACGTCGAGGAAGGAAACCACCTCAGGCCGGAGCAGCATCGAGGCCATCCTGATTGCACCGCTCACGTTGGGGCTCACCACGTGGTGAGCCCCCGCTCAGTAGAGCTTTTCCAGGATTCCCTCTTCGAGTGCCCTGGCGACGATCGTGAGATCGGGGTTGAGGTCCCGTGCTGAGAGACAGACGAAGACGTTGACCGTATCCGCGCTCAGACAGGACAGGAGTGCTCGAGCTTTCAGGATCCCCGACTCCCTCAGGTTTGCGTCCAGGGTGGCGTCTCCGATCACGGTCAAGACCTCAGGATTACGCTCTTGAATCCACTCGAGGCGTTGGGGATCCCGCTCGATCACCACGAACTCCTGCCCGAGGGCCATGAGTTCCTCCATTACCTGCCGACCCGTTCGTCCACCCCACACAGGACGACGTGACCGTCCAGATCTCCCAACATGCATGCCCTCCAGCGTCTCTTTCTTACGTCACTCAGGTCGGATTCCAAGATGAATGATGTGATCAGTGCGAACCCGACATCGAGCCCGGTGATGCCCGCCGCCAGGATGACCATCGTAAAGTCCCGGCCAAGCTCGGAAAGTGGACGGACTTCCTGGAAACCCAATGCGGTGATCGTGATCACGATCATGTATACGGCGTCCTGCTACGGCCAGATATAGCCCATTGCCCCAACGACGGTCAGCACAACGAGATAGGCGATCGCGCCTAAGAATCGAGGAATGAAGACACGCATCGTTCGATGACTTCTCCGGGTGAACCAACTTGGCCGCAAGGACCTCTATTCCTACGGGAACCTAGGCAGGACACGGGTTTTCGGCCAATAAGTTACTTGACGTTACGGTGAGCGGGCCTTACCGTTGTGGTGACGGATGCTTTCCGGAACCGACGCGGTCTGATGCTGGTCCGACTACGATGCGTGAAGGCCCGACACGCACGAGTTCGGATGGGAACTGAGGAAGGCTGGCACAGGCTGCGAAGTCAAGAGGTATCACCCCTTTTGAGGAGTAACAAATGAACAAATCCGATCTAGTAGACGCCCTTGCCGACAGCGCGGATATGACCAAGGCCGACGCATCTCGGGCCCTGGACGCGCTATTCGGTTCCCGAGGTGTTATCGCTCGCGCTTTGAGGGCCGAAGAGCGGGTGCAAATTACTGGTTTTGGGACGTTCGAAGCGAAGCATCGTAAGGCGCGTATGGGCCGGAATCCTCGTACTGGCGCCGCGATTCAGATTGCGGCATCCAAGACTCCTGGGTTCCGCGCCGGCAAGGGCTTCAAGGACGCCATTCAGTAGGAACACTGGGTGGGGGTAGTCACACAGAGAAAATTTAGGATCGGATAGAGGCCACGCCTTCGGGCGTGGCCTCTTCTTTATTTACTTCCTTCCCGGCTGCGTTGGCCGCGATGCGTCCGATTTTCTCCCGATTTGGTTCCACTGCCGCGATCGTAGTCCACTCTAGCGCTTCGGCCACGGATGCTAGAGCCGTTCACGGCTTTGATGACCTTCTCGGCTTCGGACGGACGGACCTCGACCAAGGAGTAGGTATCGCGTACTTCGATCTTGCCGAACGACGATCCGTCCACCCCCGATTCTCCGGCGAGCGTACCAAGAAGGTCGCCGGGCTTCACACCTTCCATCTCGCCGATGCTTACGAAGAGACGGGTCCAACCGTCGGTTCCGGTCGCTTTTTCGGCGCGGGCCGTGGTGCGCAGGGGTGCGGCGGCATCGGCTGGTCGCGGAATGAGCAGGGCGAGGGCCGCCGCTGCGAGTTCCTGAGGACTGAACCGCTCCAGCAGAGGTTCCAGGATCAGGTAGAGAGGGGCGAGATCCCCACGGGTGGCCGCGTCTTCGAGGCGACTGCGAATTTCGCCGATGCGGTCCTCTACCACCGACTCCGGTGGAGGTAGAGGTTTGACCCGGTAACCGGTGCGGCGGGCCGTATCTCTGAAGTGGGGAACCTCGCGGGGAAGCAGCAGCACTGTGGCCTGTCCTCCGGCACCATGGCGCCGGTCCATCGTATCGACGTCCGCGGGGCAGTCCAAGCTCACGGTGGCCACGGCGTTCGGAGAGGCGCTGTCGTTGAGAGCTTCTCGGCCGGGAAGCGCGTCCACGGCCAACCAGACCGGCACTGTCTCATCGCCCGGAGCGCCCGCCACGAAGCCATGAAGGGTCAGGTAGTCCCCAACATCGGCTGCTCGGTCCGCGGAGCGGCAGAACAGGAGCACATGGCGGGCGTCGTCGTGGAGAAGCTCAGAGACGAGCGGCGCCAACGCGTCCACTTTGTCCTCTCCTGTGATCCGGAAGCGCAGTTCCCCTCGTTCCGGAGGCTTTTCGGCTCCGCCCTCGACGGCCGGGACGGGTGGTACGCGGATCGCCTTCGTTACGTGTGCGGCAACGAGGGCCACGGTTGATTCAGTCACCGGCTGGCTCAAGACGACCCGCTGGACTCCAGCATCCACATACTCGAACAATGCGCCCAGGGTATCGAGGCCGGAGATGGTCTCGATCGCGCTGACACCATCCACAGCCAGGATCTGGACCCCCTCCAGCGTGAGACTCGATCCATCGACCGCCGATTTCACATCGTTTGGCGTCGCGAAGAGCACATCACATCGCTCAGGTAGAAGCCACGCTCCACCCAATGCGCCTACCGAGTGGCCGGTGGCGGCCGCCAGGCGTCCCAGCGACTCGGCGAGGCCCGTTGCGGCGGAGGCGGTCGGCACGAGAACGAGCGCCCCCGCCCGGCCACCTTGGGGTTCGGTTCTTTCGAGTATCGCCGTTCCGTATGCCAGCAGCGTTCCGGCTCCGGGACCGACCGCTCCGAGGACATTATTGCCTCGCCGGAGCAGGGGGATCGCCGCGCGCTGAAACTCGGTGGGCTCCTCGAAGCCCTCGGCGGAAAGCGCATCGGTAATCTCAGGAGGCAGATCGAGATCCTCGAATGACTCCATCACGAGGGGTCCCCAGAACCCCGCCCGCCCGCATCCCCGGGCTCGTAGGGGAGCTCTGAGAGGAACTTCTGGATTTCGTAGTCGAGACGCGAGGTTCGGAGCCGGTCGCTGGAGGCCACGACGTTCGTGTACGGACCGTGCCGGTGGGCGGCGAGGGTCACAGTGCCTTCGTCGCCCGAGAAAGTCGCTCCATGAGAGGAGCTCTTTGTCCTGGTGAGGCCAATCCACTCAGGAAGCAACTCTGCGGCCTTCGATAGAATATCGGACGGAGAGAGGACAGTTTTTCGCTGATACCCAGCCATTCGGGTGCTCTCGCGACTAATCGACTATATGAGTCTAGCGTGCTCCAGGAAGTGTCGAAGTTCGCCCATCGAACCAGGACCTTCAAGGCTCGCGTCACCAGACCGGAGGGTCGGCACCTGCTTAATGCCCTCAGCCTCTGCCTCCCTCCGAAGATCCACGACGTGGTCCCGATGTTTATCGACATCGAGGGCTGCCTTCGATTCGCTCCGGTCGAGACCGACCTTATGTGCGGCCGCGACCAGGACATCGACGCGCCCGATGTCGGATCCTTCTCTGAAGCGGGCCGAGAAAATCTCCCCATGCATAGTCGATCCCAGCCCGTGCTCGGCGGCGTGCAGGCGCAGTTCGTGAGCCTTCCGGCTCCAGGGAATGAAAGTCGGAAGATCCATCTGGATTTCTGCCTCCCGCGCCAAGGCCCCCACCGTCTCTCCGTACGACTTCCAATCCGGGTCCATGCCGTCGATGAGCTCCTGTGTCACCGGGCGTATTTCGAACGGGTGGAGCGTGGGTTCGACTCCAACGGGAAGGAGTTGACCCAATTGCCGGTGCATCAGGTACGATCCCGGATCGACATAGTCGAAATAGAAGATAAGGGGGGGCGCGGTGTCCATTCGGAGAAACTGCGTTCCACACTCGCTCTGATCAACCTCGTGGAATCGCTATGGAGTTTGGTGGCCGAGACCCTTCTTGCACGGCTGTGCCAAAAGGGTGATCAGAAGGGGGAGCGGGCCGCGTTGGGGTAACTTGATCCGGATTCAAGGTGCTTCGATATTCCCGGCATGAATTACAGCGAAAACGTTTCCCGTCTCCAGCCATCAGCTACGATGGCGGTTAGCACCCTTGCCAAGCGTCTCCGGGCAGAGGGCCGCGACATCATAGATTTGAGTGCTGGCGAGCCAGATTTCGGCACGCCGGATTGGATCTCTGAGGCGGGTATCGAGGGGATACGATCCGGATCGACCCGGTATACGCCGGTGTCGGGCATACCAGAGTTGAGACGGGCGATTGCGGGATATCTCGAATCGGTCGCGGGCAAGCCCGTGGACTGGGAGGGGGTCGTCGTGGGCGCGGGCGCCAAGCAGGCGTTGTTCAACGCCGCTTTCACGCTCTTTGGTCCGGGTGACGAGGTGCTGCTGGGCGCCCCGTATTGGACGAGTTATCCGCAGATGGTAGCTCTGGCTCGAGCTGAGCCCATCCCGGCGGCTGGCGATCCGAACCGCAACTTCCTCCTTACGCGAGCGGATCTCGAGGCCGTGTGCACGGAACGGACTCGGGGGCTGATTCTGTGCTCTCCGTCCAATCCGACCGGGGCGGTATATACGCTTGAGGAGCTACGGGAGATCGCGGAGTGGGCTAAGGAGAAGGACATCGTCCTCATTGCCGACGAGATCTACCGTACGATCTATTTTGGAGATGACCGGCCGTTTGCGCCCAGCATCCTCCAGTTGCCGGAGGAATCCCTGGGCCCGTACGTCCTGATCGACGGGGCGTCCAAGTGTTTTGCCATGACGGGATGGCGCATCGGGTTTTCGTACACCGAGGTGGAACTCGCGAAGAAGCTCGCTGCCTTACAGAGCCACGCCACCTCGAACGCGGCGACGCCTTCGCAGATGGCTGCGCTGAGCGCCTTCTCGGATCCACCGCGGGCGCTCGAGGCCACGCGGGAGATGGCCGCCCAGTTTCGCCAGCGAAGAGACCGCGTCGTCCAGCTGATGAGTGAGCTCCTGCCGCAGCTCTCCTTCGTGGAGCCGATGGGCGCGTTCTATTTATTCATTCGCGTGGATGCGCTGTTCCGGGAAGGTGTGTCCGACTCCACGGCATTGTGTTCGTGGCTGCTCGAGGAGAGCGGCGTGGCCATGGTCCCTGGCGTCGCGTTCGGCGACGATCGCTTCGTGAGAGTCAGCTTCGCCACGTCGGAGGAGTTGATGGAGAGTGCGCTCAGGCGGGTGGCGGAGGTGGTGGGCAGGGTCTGGGCTTCCACGGCGGGCTGACGCTTGCCCCACAGCTCCAGAAGGCTGTTGAAGGAGTGGAGCGGGTCAGAAGTCTTCTCGTCATCCGGCGCGTGGGGCCTTTTGCAAATCCCCTTCGGCGCCGTTGACGTAGGAGCCCCCAAAGAGCAGATGTTCGACGAATGCGGCGCAGGTCCGATCGATCATTTCGAACATCAGGTCGAATCCGTCGGCACCCCCGTAGTAGGGATCCGGTACGTCGAGGTCCCCATCCGGATGGGGGTCGAACTCTCTGAAGAGGGTGAGTAGTGCTCTGCCATCCCCCGGTGACTCCAGGTGGTGGAGATCCCGAAGATTGCTGCGATCCATGGCGAAGATATAGTCGAACTCGTTGAAGTCCTCTGCGCGTACGCGCCGTGCTCGCCCGCGTAGTGGGATCCCGTGCCGCATCGCGACCTCAGTGGAGCGAGGGTCGGGGGGCTCTCCCACGTGCCACGCCCCCGTTCCTGCCGAATCCACGCGGACCCGGTCAGAAAGATCGGCTTGGGCCAAACGGTGTGCCAAGACGCCTTCTCCCAGAGGAGAACGGCAGATGTTGCCCAGGCATACGAAAAGAACAGAGACGTCGTGTTTGGCGGTCATCTCTCGGATTCTGAAGAAAGGAGCGACCCTTGGAGGTTTGGAATCCCGGGGCGTACCCCTAAACTTATAGGCCAATCCAAGGCCGGTCGCACGCCACGTCACCTCGATGCGTGATCACACCGGCTCCCCGTGCGGAAACAGTTGAGTGGAAGACCAGAAGAAAGAACAGTCCCCGGAGCCTCAGACCTTCCAGGACTTGGGCGTATCCGATGCGCTCCGTGCCGCAGTGGAGGCCATGGGATGGGAGGCTCCGACTCCCATCCAGATCAAGAGTATCCCGACCGGCCTCGCCGGGTCTGATCTGGTGGGGATTGCCCAGACGGGAACCGGGAAGACCGGGGCGTTCATGCTCCCCGCTTTGGAGAGAATCGAAACGGGGGGAGGGCTGCAGGTTCTGGTCCTGTGCCCGACGCGAGAGTTGGCGCAGCAGGTCTGCGACGACACCGAAGAGCTTGCCAAAGGCACATCGATTCGGGCGGCCTCCATCTACGGGGGAGTGGGGTACGATCCTCAGTTGACCGCGCTCAAAGAGGGCTTTGAGGTCATCACCGCGACCCCGGGCCGGTTCCTCGACCACCTCGGGCGTGGCCGGGTCGACTTGAAGAATGTGCGCACCTTTGTGCTCGATGAGGCGGACCGGATGCTCGATATGGGGTTCCGCCCGCAAATAGAGGGCGTTCTGCGCGAAATTCCCAGAGACCGGCAAACGATGCTGTTCTCGGCCACCATGCCACATGGCGTGCATGATCTCGCTTCACGCATAACGAAGGATGCGGTGTGGGTCCAGGCCGCCCCGTCGGGAACCAAGGCCGACGGGATTACGGAACTCGTGTACTCGGTCAAACCCGAAATGAAGCCGGATCTGCTCCTCCGCCTTCTAGAGGATCCCGCATGGGAGCAAGTGCTCATCTTCACTCGCACAAAGGCTGGAGCCGATGCGCTCAAAACCAGACTGGACCGTGAGGGCATCAAAACGGAGGCCATGCACTCGAACCTGCGCATGGTGCACAGGACGAGAGCGTTGGAACGGTTCGCGGAGAAGAAGGTTCGCGTTTTGGTAGCCACCGACATCGCCCAACGGGGTCTGGATGTCGAGGGGATCTCGCACGTGGTCAACTACGATGTACCGAAGGATCCTGAGGATTACACCCACCGAATCGGCCGGACCGCCAGGGCGGGGGCGATCGGGACTGCCGTCACGTTCTTGGCCGCCGCCGACCTGGGATCGTTCAAGACACTCACGTACCATATCGGGAGGGATCTGGAGCGCATCCACCTTCCCGACTTCGACTACGCCGGCACACCTCAGGCGGTGACCAGCATTTCTCCAACGCGCGGGCGGCACTCTCGCTCACCTACGGGTATGGGATCTCGCGACGCCGCCGACTTGAGCGACGAAGAGCTGGCCGATCTGCTGAAGCACTGATTCGTGACATTTCCCTGAATTCCTAGCGCTCCTCAAGACGCTGACTCGAGATGATCCTCCGTCGATACGGCAACACCATACAAAGCGTCGAAACCAACTTCGACTCGAAGGCCTTTACCGAAATCGGGTTCCGGCGAGACCACGCGTACTCTGATTCAGCAGATGACTTCCTGGCCCGCCACGAACGGATCTCAGGACACGCTCTGGAGGCTGAGTCCGAGGGGGCTGTACAAGACGGGGTCGAATCCGTGATGCTCCAGCAACTGCTCGATGAGCTCTTGAAACTCGATGCCGAGTTGACCGATGACGAGTTCCTGGTCGTCGAGAGCGAGCAGGGTCAGGATTACCCGAAGACCCGTACGCAACAGAAGAATGTGATTGTGGACGGTGAGAATCGTCTCTACTTCTACTCCAGCGTGTCTCCGCCGCTGAAGGTGGCCGTCTTCAGAGCCCGTTAGCAGCGATCCGCCGTACCCCCTTGGACAGCTTTCTGGACCCCGTGCAACCCTTTGAATCTTGGGCGTCCAATCCGTAGAGATGACAGGGGTGGGCGGGGATGGCGTGGTCTCGAGGGCGGCGGAGTCGGTTTGGGGCGCGGTGCGGATGTGATGTGGGAGGGCGTTAATGGCTCCGGCGCCCAAACCCGGTCGGCTCGTTGAGCCGGCCGGGTTTTATTTTGGGTGTGGTCGCCTCACTGGGGGGTCCGCATACCCGGTTCCGTCCATCGGCCTTGGCCTGCAAGAGGGCCTTGTCCGCCAGCCAGAATAGCGTACTCGCCGATTCGGACGTGGCCTTCGAGAACCACGAAGAGCGGCGTGTCCGTGTCCATCTCAGCGACCGTGTCGCCGGCCGAGAAGGACACGAGCCGGGTGTGAGCGGCCAGCCCCGCGAGGGCTTTGGGGGCAAGCCCCACAAAGAGTGGGACTCCACCAAGGTATCGGATTCCATCCATACTCATGCTCCTTCAACAGCCTTCCTGCGCCAAGGCCGTCGGATATCCGCCGGTGTGCCAGAGAACCATCCGATCCCCCGTTGGTACCCGGCCACCTTGGGCCCAGTCAAGCATGGCTGCCGCCGTCTTAGCCGTATACGCGGGGTCCAGCAACACGCCTTCGGTGCGGCCGAGTACGGCAGTCGCCGCCTCGGACGCGTCCGAATGGATTCCGTACCCCGGTCCGATGTATTCGTCTGTGGGGTGCAGAAGCCCCGGTAGGAGCGGGGTCTGAGTTCCGAGCAGCGCCCCGGCACGGCCCGCGAGACTTTCGGTGAGTTCCAGGATCTCCACTCGGGCGATGTCGGGGCTCACGCCTACCAACTTCACGTCCGTCCGCTCCAAGAGAGTAAACCCCAGCGCCAATCCAGCGAGCGTGCCGCACGAAGAGGCTGAGACGAAGATCCAAGTGTCCCCGGGATGGGGGTGGTCACGGAGTTGGACCACGAACTCGGCGGCGGCGCGCACGTAACTGAGTGAGCCGAGCGGTGTCGAAGCGCCGAGGGGGATGACGAGGGCGGAGCCCCCGCCGGCTTCGATTTCGGCCGCCACTTCGGCCATGGTCGGCTCGCGCTCATCCTGGGATGCGACTGGCCGGATGTCCGCTCCGAAGAGTCGATTTAGGTATGCGTTCCCCTTGTATGGAGGCGAGGTGTCACCACTGAGAACAAGCACGCACTTCAACCTGAGGCGTGCCGCCGCCGCTGCCGTCAGTCGGGCGTGATTGGATTGGCCGCCGCCGCAAGTGACCACGTGGGTGATTCCACCCAAGCGGTCGGGAGCCAGCTCGAACTCCAGCTTCCTGGCTTTGTTGCCGCCCAGCCCGAACCCCGACTCCGCGTCCATCTTCAAGAGCACGTCCGCCGGCGCTCGGTCGAACAAGTGGGCCAGGTTGGCTGCCTGGATCAAAGGGGTCGGTTCCCGGACGAAGGGAGTGCGGGACCACTCTTGGAGCTTGACGAGCATGTGGTTCAACGCGCTCCCCCCCTCAGGCGGGTGAGTTGCCTCAGTCCGCGGAGATGCCACCCGGGCTCCACTCAACAGACGGCTAGCGTCCGGGCGCCGGGATCACGAAGATCCCGTCAGCGAGATCGGAGCCGATGACCTCGGCGTTTCCCCGAATCCCGACGGAGACGGTCGTGGGTCCGTCGAAGGGTGCTCTTTCCTTGACTGTGAGCCGAGCTCCCGGTACCAGCCCCAACGTCTCGAGATGACGTAGGCGGGCAGGATCCTCATCCTGCACGGCGCGAATCTGCACCGCCACGCCAAGAGCGACCTCGTTGAGGGTCACGAAGCCAGGGGCCTCGATCTCGCCGGATGGAGTGGGGATCGGCGCACCGTGAGGATCGTGGCTCGGGTGCTCTAGAATGGCCGCCATGCGATCGATCAGCTCGTCGGATGCAGCGTGCTCCAAGCGTTCGGCCTCTGGATGGACGACGTCCCACGAGTACCTGAGATGCATGTGCAGATACGTTTCGAGGATTCGGTGTCGCCGGATGATCCTCAAGGCCTCCCGAGACCCGGCTTGGGTGAGCCGGACTCCGCGGTACCGGGCATGTTCCAGATACCCACACTCAGCGAGACGCTTGACCATTCCCGTGACGGAAGCCGGCTGCACGTCGAGAACCTCAGCCAGCGCGCTCGTCGATGCGGACTCCTCTCTTTCCGTGAGGGAGTAGATCGCCTTCAGGTAGTCTTCCACCGAGCGGGTGAGGCGCGGTTGGGGGGCTTGGTTCATGTGTAAACATGGGCACGGCCACGCGACGGGGGAAGGCCGATGTTTGTCGCCCAACGTTCGGGGTGGGATGATTCGCGCGGCGAGTCGGGACCGGTTAAGATGGCTTAATGGACTACGAGCAAATCACCGACGGGATTCGTGTCTCAGTTCGCCCTAGTTTCTCGCTTCCGTTCTCAGATCCGGAGGCCGGAAGGTTTGTTTTTGCCTATCTGGTGGAGTTGGAGAACCAGAGCGAGGAGGTGGCGAAGCTTCTCTTTCGTCACTGGCGCATTCACGACAGCCAGGGCGAGGATTCGGAAGTCGACGGTGATGGGGTCATTGGGCAGCAACCCACCCTGGCTCCCGGGAAGTCGCACGTGTATGAAAGCTTTTGCGAATTGAGTTCACCGGCAGGCTTCATGGAAGGGTACTATACGTTCGTCCGCCCCACGGGCGAGGAATTTCGGGTCTCCGTCCCGAGGTTCGACCTCCAGGCACCTTGGACTGTCAGCGGGCCCTCCGAATCGGACCTGATCAACTGAGGTCCGGGCAGTACCCCCCCCTCGGGATCCACGAAGCCGTCGCGAAGCGTTGGAATAACCGCTGAGCACAGCTATTTTTAACGCTTCCCGTGTTGTGTGTACCGTTGTCGGGGAGGTGCAGTTGTCCGATTCAGTTGCCGTCGACGCCAAACGTATCCTGTTGCGTTACGGCGCGCCCATCAATGTCCTGGACGAGGTCTCGGACGAGGAGAGGATCGTGCTGGCGCGGGCCATCGCCAAGACCACCCTCGCGGAGCGCGAGGGGAGGCTCAAGGAGCTTTTGGCTGAGCGAGGGCACGGTTCGTAAGACTCCCCCGCGCAGGTGGATAGCCTCCTAAATCGGTCTGGGCCCATGGTACTTCTTCAACAACCTTCTAGGGGAAGACGGTAGCTCCTGCACCCCCGAAGTCCCCTGCTTTGACGATCGTCATCTTGTTCAAGTCGAGATGGCGGAGCACCGCAGCGTTCACGTCCCCCACCGTAAGATCCTGGATGCGCTGCTCGAACTCGGCGTCCCATGCGAGCGTCCGTTCGAAGTAGAGCCCCTGGGTCAGCATGCCCACGAGGCCATCGTCTTGGGCCCGTGCGAGCTCCCGTGACTGCAAGTATCCCTGCTTGGAGATGGCCAACTCATCGTCGTCGAACCCGTCGTCGAGGACCCTCTGGATCTCCTCGCGGAGTGCTGCCTCGACTCTCTCTGCGTTCTCCGGTGCTTGAATGGCGACGGCGAAGAACGAGCCGTTTTCGTCGACGGGATGCCCGCTGATCCCTCCGCCGACGCTGTAGCTGAGGCCGTCCTGTTGCCGGATGCGCACGGCGAGGCGGGAGTTCATCACTCCGCCACCGATCATATACCCCGCCAGTGTCAGAGCCGGGTAGTCCGGATCGTCATCGCGAAGCGCCAAGTTCTGCTGGGCGAACAGGAAGGAGTTGGCTTTGTCCGGCGTCTCGATCTGGAGGACCTCCGCGGGCGCCTCGAAGAACTCGGTGCTGATCCGCGTGGCGGGATACGGGCTCTCCCAGTCTCCAAAAGTTTCCTCGATGACCGCACGGATCTCGTCGGGATCGAAGTCTCCCACCACCGCCACGGTGCCGAGCTGCGGTCCGTAGAAGTCACGGTGGAAGGCCCGGGCCTCGTCGAGCGTGACGGCCTCCAGCGCGGCCACTCGTTCATCCACGGTGGCGACGTAGTTCGGATGCCCGGGAGGCGCGGGGTTCATGTGCCTCTCCAGGGCGGTTTGTGCCAAGGCCGCGGGTTCTGAGCGCTGCTGTTCGAGACCGGCGAGTCGTTGCTCCTTGAGCGTCTCGAACTCATCGTCCGGGAAGGTGGGCTCCTTCACGATCTCCGTCATCAGACGCAGGGCGTCACGCAAGTGTTCCCGGATCGTCTGGATGCTCCCGGACGCCTGGCCCAGGGATCCTCCCACGGAGCCGGTGGCCTGCATCCGATCCAACTCGTCCTGAATCTGTTGACGGGTATGGCCGGACGAGCCGCGCATGAGCATTTGCCCGGCGATGGATCCCGCCGCTGAGTGACCCGTGAGGGCGTCCTCGTCTCCCAGGATGACGCGGAAGCGGGCAGTCACCGTCTGGCCCCTGGTCGCCTTGGGGAGGAGCGCGACTTTGATCCCGTTCGACAGTGAATATCGCGTGGTGCGTCGCTCGACGTTCGACGGGGAGGGATCGAACGCCTCTCCAGCCGCGATGGCTTCTCGACCCGTGTATCCGTCCAGCGCTGAATCGATGTCGGGAAGGTCGGGGACCTCAGCTCGGTCCGGCTCATCGGTGGGGTAGAAGAGGCCGACCGTGCGGTTGTCAGGCTTGAGGTACTCCGCAGCCACCCGGTGCACGTCCTGCGGCTGGATGGCCTCGATTCGGTCTCGGTGCAAGAAGAAGAGCCGCCAATCACCCATGGACGCCCACTCGCTGAGTTGCAGCGCGATCTTCTCAGGGTTGTTGAACGACTGTTCGAAGCCGTTGAGCATGGACGTCCTGGCCCGATCGACTTCCTCGCCGGTGACGGGATTCCGAATTGCGTCGACGAGAACCTGGTTCATCGCGGCGACCGCCGCGGAAAGGTCGTCTCCGGTCCTCACTTGGGCGAAAGTGAGGAGCGGTCCGGCTTCGCGGAGCTGGTAGGCAAAGGAGCCGGTGGAAGAGGCCAATCCGGGCTCGACCAGCGCTCGATACAGACGTCCGGAAGGCTGGTCCCCGAGAACCTGGGACAGGATGTCGATCGCGGCGTAGTCCGGGTGGGAACCCGGGGGCACGTGGTATGACATCAACGCGATCTGGATGTCACCCACTCTTCGGAGCGTCACCGAGCGCTCCCCATCTTGAACGGGCTCCCGCGTGTAGGTGTCCCACAACGTGTTCTCACTACTTCGATCTGGGCGCGGAATAGCGCCGAACTTCTCTGCGATCATCTCCAGTGCTCGCTCCGTCTCGAACTTGCCCGTAACGATGAGAAGAGCGTTGTCCGGCTGGTAGTACTTCCGATAAAAAGCCTGGAGGCGGTCGATGGGCACGCTCTCCACGTCGGATCGTGCACCGATCACGCCCTTCCCGTAGTTGTGCCACAAGTAGGCCGTGGCTTGGGTCCGGGCGAGAAGTACGCTGAACGGGCTGTTTTCTTCGGACTCCATTTCGTTTCGGACTACGGTCATCTCGGACGCCAGGTCATCTCCAGAGATGAACGAGTTGACCATGCGATCCGCTTCGAGGTCCAAGGCCCACTCTAGATTTTCGTCGGTGCTCGGAAAGGTCTCGAAGTAGTTGGTGCGATCGAAGGAGGTAGTCCCGTTGGGGCGGGCCCCGTGCTCAGTCAGCTCCACATCGATATTCGGGTGATCGGGGGTCCCCTGGAACACCAAATGCTCCAGAAGATGGGCCATGCCGGTCTCCCCGTAGCCTTCGTGCCGTGAGCCGACGAAGTACGTGACGTTGACGGTCGCCGTGGGTTTGCTGGCATCCGGGAAGAGGAGGAATCGCAATCCGTTGTCGAGGCTGTACTCAGTAATCCCCTCGACCTCTGTGATCCGCGTCGCATCTTGCCCCGTGGCCGGCGTAACGGCCACGAGGATCAAGAACGTCAGTGCGGTCAGGCGGCGGTACCCGGATCGGACTCGGCTACGGGACATGGTTCCCTCCTCCTCGAATGGGCACCCCTCAGCGCCCGGGGGGAACCGCTCGTTCAGCACGGTGCGGCGTCTCAGGAACCGACGCCCGCTGCCTCCGCAGAAGACACCTCTAGAGTACTTAGACGATTCAGAGCGGCGGCGAGTTCCAGCGGACGGAATTGAGCTAGATCGCCGACCCTCCGATCGTCCAGTTCATCTAGGCCTTTTTCCTCGATCACTTGTGTGACGAGGTTCAGAATCTCGCTCACGGAACGCTGCCCGTCCATAAACCGTGTCCGGGCCATGAGTAACCCGCGGCCCACGGCGAGTGTCTGGGCGTAAGACACGAGTTGGGTGATGGCGGAAAGGTCGATCGTCTCACGCCCGAACAACAACGAACGCCCCTTGAAGACCTTGATCTCCGCTTCCCGCTTCGCGGTACTGGGATCGACCGACGCGGGGTTGGGAAGTCGTGCCTGGAACGCCTCGATCGGTCCGGGCGCTTCCCTCTCCCGACCGGTGGGAAGCTCCGCCGCGACGCGTCGGGCGTCGTCCGTCACGTCGAATGGGCGGAAATTCTTCATGGCGACGACCGTGTCGGCCACGTCCAGATAATCACCGCTCCCTCCGAGCACGATGACGCAGCTTATGCCTCGCGTATCCCAAAGGGATCTAACCCGATCGACCAAGGGCGTAATGGGCTCTCCCTCCTTGGGAACCAGAGCCTGCATTCGCCGGTCGCGGATCATGAAGTTGGTGGCGGCGGTGTCTTCGTCGATCAGCAGGGTGGTTGCCCCGGCCTCGAGCGCCTCGACGATACCGGCTGCCTGACTCGTGGAACCGGACGCATTCGGTGTCGAGAACGTGCGGGTCTCCTGTCCTTGAGGCAGCGTGCCGATGAAGGAAGAGATGTCGACCCCGGCCACGGAACGGCCGTCCTCAGCTCTGATCTTGACAGCCGAGGGATCGGTCACCACGGACTCCCGGCCGTCTCCATGACAATGGTTGTACACGCCGCGTTCGATAGCCCGAAGCAGGGTGCTCTTCCCGTGATAGCCGCCTCCCACGATCAGCGTGACACCGCACGGAATCGCCATCCCGCGAATCGTGCCGGCGTTTGGGAGTTCGACCTTCGCCGTCAGTCCGGCCGGGGTCGCGAACGGGACTGCAGCGTCCCCGAGCAGCGGTTCGTCGTCCACACCACTTTTTCGTGCCAAGTACGCTCCATCTGCCACGAAGGCGACCCAACCGTGTGTGTCCAACTCCGCCCGCAACGCATCGGCGTCTTCGTTGGTGAGCGCGTGCCGCAGGATGTCCTTATGTCCGACCGATTCGGCTCGCAGGCTCCGGTTCACGACCGCGGGAACGTCCGCCGTGATCAGCTCCGTAGCCTCACGTCCAGCGGCACGCCGCCCGTGCGCCGGCAGGCCGATCCGGAAGCGGGCCTCCACGGTGCCGTCGTCTCCGACGATGACCGCGGTCTGCGCCAGGACCTCCTGGCCAGGAGTCGCGATTTCAATGACGCCGCTCTTGCCGCTTCCCCGCGGGACCATGGTCTCCTGTGCGGCTCGACTGAACCGGCTGGCGAGCAGGCTGGCAACGCCCAGTCGCCTTGAGCGGGAGCCGAGCACATCGACCTCGAGGGTGGCGGTCTCCTTGGGAAGGATTACCCGTACCCGACTCGGCGCGGCGAACGGGTCACCCTGGACGTGGTCTACATGTAGGGTGAAATCGGGGAAGGCCCAGGTGCCTCGCAACCCCCTATAGGCCTTGTATCCTTGTCCATCGATTCCGTTTAGGAAATCGACCAGGGCGTCCACGTTGTTCATCGGAGCCCATCCGACACCTTGGGCACGTGTCGGTTCCCGAGTGCCCCACTTCGACTAGTCCCCCCGCTCCCTCCAATGAAAGCCTGGCGGATCCTTGGATACGAGCCAGGAGAGGTACCACGGGCGCTGGGTCCGACGCTGTCCGTCATCCGCGGACCGTCGCCCACGGCTCTTCTTCCGGTCCCACGGCAATGCGGGTGGCTCCACGTCCTCCGGGGCCCCAAAGTCAGCACCGGGCTGGCTGGCGTCGGTTGGCTTCTCTGCGGACTGCCACTCGAACCCGGGGGTATTGTCGGGTCGATCTTTGCCCTCCCGGCCCCGCGACCGCCAGTAGAAGATCGGGACGTCCTCGGGGTCCTGAGTTCCCCACCGGAATCCTGAGCCGCGATCAGCCGGCGGATCTAGCGGACCCAGGTCCGGGCCGCGGCAGCCTAGACCCTCCCAGCTGCAGCGGGAGCACCACCGCCATTGAAGCCATGGCGACAGCAATCTCAGAAGTCGCCGAAGGACTACGGGGTTGGTCGCGCCGCCGCAGTGGGGGCACAGCCGTCCTCGAGGGAGTGCCAGATAGGCCACAGAGGCGGTGACCATGAGCAACAGCGAGAGGATTCCTACGAGTGAAATCAAAAGAAACACGAATTCGCCTCTTGATTGGCCGGGCAAGGATATCTCTCAAGAATACCATGGCCTCCACGGGTCAGTCCAGCAAATTTTCCGTGCCACCTCAGGGCCCCTTGCGTTACCTTTCTCAGTACCCGGGTGCTCATCCCGGGATGACCCCACCGGGGATCCGGTGGCCTGTATTTTGGGCTCGACCCCCTGAGCCACCTCCCGACCAGAAGGCTGTTGAGAAGCAGAGCATGAAGATCAGGAACATCGCCATCATCGCCCATGTGGATCATGGCAAGACGACGCTCGTGGACGAGATGCTGCGCCAGACGGGTGTCTTTCGTGCGAACGAGAATGTTCAGGAGCGTGTGCTCGACTCCAACCCGCTCGAGCGTGAGCGTGGGATTACGATTCTTGCCAAGAACACGTCGATCCGGTGGGGCGACGTCAAAATCAACATCGTCGATACGCCGGGCCACGCCGATTTCGGCGGTGAGGTCGAGCGCATTTTGCGTATGGTCGACGGGGTTCTGCTGCTCGTGGATGCTGCTGAGGGTCCGATGCCGCAGACGCGGTTCGTGACTCAAAAAGCGTTGGATCTCGGACTCCAGCCCATTGTGATCGTCAACAAGCTCGACCGGTCGGATGCCCGCGCGATCGAGGTTCACGACGAGATCCTCGAACTCTTCATGAACCTCGAGGCGAACGACGCGCAGCTGGATGCTCCCTTTCTTTATGCCGTCGGACGAGACGGCTGGGCGAGCCCCGATCCGCATGCGGAGGAGGGCGATCTGGAGCCACTCTTCGGGACCATCGTCGAGCACATCGCTGCCCCGCTCGCCGATCCGGACGGCCCGTTCCAGATGCTGATTTCCACGCTCGACCACTCGAACTACGTGGGGCGTATCGGAATCGGACTGGTCGAGCGGGGGAGGGTGGCCGTCGGGGACGACATAGCCCTGCTCCCTCTAGGCGATCCAGGCCCGGTCGGTCCGGAGGAGGCGACGCCCGGCCGGGTCGCACAACTCTATGGATTCGAGGGCCTGGAGCGTGTGGACATCAAAGGCGCGGAGGCCGGCGACATTGTGGCGGTCGCGGGAATCGAGGGAGTCGAAATCGGGACGACCCTCACCGATGTCGATGTGCGCGAGCGGTTGCGCGGAATTGCGGTGGAGGAGCCCACTCTTTCGGTCGATTTCAATGTGAACGACTCACCCTTTGCGGGCCGGTCGGGTAAGTTTGTGACCACCCGGCAGGTTCGCGACCGGCTGATGAAGGAGCTCGAGCGCAATGTCGCCCTTCGGGTCGAGGAGACGGGGGCGCCCGATACGTTCACCGTATCGGGCCGCGGTGAGCTGCATCTCTCGATACTCATGGAGACGATGCGCAGGGAGGGATATGAGTTCCAAGTCTCGCGGCCGCGGGTTATCGAGAAGAAGGGACCCGACGGCATTCTCGAGCCGTTTGAAGAGGTCATCATCGAGGTCCCGGAACAGTACATCGGCGTGGTAATGGAGAAGATGGGTCAACGGCGGGCCGAAATGACAGAGATGAAGCCGACCGACAGGGGCCCTGTCCGGCTCCGCTTCAGAGTGCCCTCTCGGGGACTCTTCGGCTACCGCTCTGAGTTCCTGACGGATACCAGGGGTGAAGGGCTCCTCCACCACCGATTCCTGGAGTACGGTCGGCACGCTGGAGCGTTGATCGGCCGCAAGAAGGGCGTACTCGTGGCCGACCGGGAGGGACTCGCCGTGGGGTTCGCCCTCTTCAACCTCCAGGAGCGCGCCACCATGTTCGTACGGCCGGGGCAAGAGGTATACGCCGGAATGATCGTTGGGGAGCACGTACGCCCGGGCGATCTCGACGTCAACGCCTGTAAGGGCAAGAAACTCACCAACATGCGGACTACCTCCACGGATGAGAACATCAAACTGGAGCCGCCGCGGGAACTGACGCTCGAGCTCGCCCTGGAGTTCATCGAAGACGATGAGCTGATCGAGGTCACGCCGGGGCGTATCGGCTTGAGAAAGCGGCATCTCGACCCGATCACACGTAAGAAGGCTGCGCGTAAGAAGGCCTGATGGTGGCTCTTTTCCAGAAGGACCTCGTCTCTGAGAACAACCATCCCTTGAACCTCGTCGAGCGCGAGGCGAGCGATGAACCGTCGGTCGTCCGCCCGCCGATCTTCGAGGTGTACATGCGCATGGCTGAGGAGTTGGCCAAGCGAAGTACGTGTGCCAGGCTCAAAGTGGGGACGGTTATCACGGACCCCCATCTCGAGAACGTGATGGCCATCGGTTACAACGGGAACGCGCGAAGCTTTCCCAACCAGTGCGACGGGCCGACGCCGGGCGCGTGCGGATGCATCCACTCTGAGCAAAACGCACTCGTTAAGGCTCCAGGAGGCGTGCCGGACAAGGTGGCATTCATCACTGCGAGCCCGTGTGTGACCTGCGCCAAATTGCTCATCCAGGGCAACATCTCGCATGTCTTCTACCGTGAGATCTATCGGGATCCGTCCGGCCTCGACGTCCTGGCGCGCGCGGGTGTGACCCCGGTCCATTACGTCCGGTGGATGCAGGACTGGCGCTGACGTTTTCCGAACTTCCATAACTCGTTCGTCACGTTATCTTTCGACCTTCATCACTGCTTTAGGAGATCATTTTTTGGAGTCGTCATCCATAGATAGTACCCCCTCGTTCGGTCGCTTTTTCCTTCCAGGTCCCACGGAGGTCCATCCGGAGGTTCTGAGCGCTCAGAACCGGGCGCTGATCGGGCACCGAGGCCCAGCCATCAAGGAGCTCATCGGTGGTTTGCAGACCGGGCTCAAAGAGCTGTTTCGCACGGAGAGTCCGGTCCTGATATCAACTTCTTCAGCGACCGGTTTGATGGAGGCCGCCGTTCGAAACGGGGCTCGATCTCGTGTTTTGAGTCTGGTCAACGGCGCCTTCAGCAAGCGGTTCGGCGAAATCGCAGAGGCGTGCGGATTCGAGGTCGAAACGCTCGAAGTCGAGTGGGGCCAGGCCATCACCGCCGATCAGGTGCGGGACAAGCTGGCTTCCGGTGGGTTCGACGCCGTTACGGTCGTTCACTCTGAGACGTCCACCGGCGCATTGAACCCGATCAAAGAAATTTCGGAGGCCGTCCGAGAGCACGACGACGTGGTGCTTCTGGTGGACTCAGTGACGGGCGTGGGTGGGGCTGAGGTTCGAACCGACAAGTGGGCTTTGGACTTCGTGCTCACCGGATCGCAAAAGGCCCTCGCGTTGCCTCCCGGCCTCTCTTTTGGCGTGGCCTCCGAGCGACTGATGGCGCGCTCTGCGGATGCTCCGCGGAAAGGGGTCTACTTCGATCTGGTATCGTTCCGGAAGCAGCTCGACCTTCTCCAGACCCCCAACACGCCCGCGGTTACACTTTTCTACGCGGCGGCCAAGCAGTTGGACCGGATACGGTTGGAGGGGTTGGAGGCTCGATGGGACCGGCACCAGGCGATGTCCGACCGGTGCGTTCAGTGGGTGGACATGATCTGTGAGCAGAGAGGGGTGGCGTTGTCGGTACTCGCCCCCGAGGGATTCCGTTCTCCGACGGTGACTTGCGTGGGGCTTCCGGAGGGGACGACCGGGCCATCGGTGGTCTCTGCCATGAAGGAGAGGGGCTTCACGATCGGCGGCGGGTACGGAAAGCTGAAGGAGACGGCGTTCCGCGTCGGCCATATGGGCGATCATACCGTTGCCGAACTCGATTCGGTGCTGGACGCCCTTGGGGAGGTGCTCTCGTGAGCGAGAAATTCGTGGTCATCGCGGCCGACGGGATCTCCCTTTCGGGCATGACACCCCTCACGGAGGACGACCGCTTCGAGGTGCTAGTGCCCGACGGCTGGGCCGACGAGGAGATGCGGGAGGCGTTGGGCCGGGCTCACGGTCTCATCGTACGCAGTGCGACCAAAGTGACTCGTGAGATTCTCGACCAGGCGCCGAATCTGAAAGTCGTCGGCCGTGCGGGAGTGGGAGTCGACAACATCGATCTCGAGGCCGCGACGGAGCTCGGGATTCCGGTGATCAACGCTCCGGAAGGCAACACGGTGTCCGCCGCTGAGCTTGCGATGGCGCTCATCCTTACTGTCGCGCGCAACGTTTCCTGGGCGGATGCGTCCGTGCAGGGCGGCGCGTGGGCTCGGTCCAAGTTTTCCGGAATAGAGATTCGCGGCAAGGTCCTCGGACTCGTCGGCGCAGGGCGGATCGGGACCGAAGTCGCGTTGCGCGCTCAGGCCTTCGGCATGGAGGCCATCGCTTACGATCCCTATCTGACGGAAGAGCATGCAAGGGACATGGGCATCGAACGGGTCGAGCTCGCCGATGTGATCGCTCGCGGGGATGTGATCTCATTACACGTGCCGCTCACACCGCAGACCGAGGGCATGATCGGTGAGGCCGAACTCAAGGCCATGAAGCCAACGGCCATCCTGGTCAATGCTGCGCGAGGTGGCGTGGTCGACGAGGGTGACCTGGTCGCCGCGCTCGAGTCGGGGGAGATCGCAGCAGCCGCGCTCGACGTGTACACGACTGAGCCGCTTCCCGAGGATAGCCCGCTGAGGGGCACCAAGAATCTGGTGCTCACGCCACATCTCGGTGCCTCCACCGCTGAGGCTCAGGAGTTGGTCTCGAGCGAAATCGCGCGTGGCGTGCGTGCGGCGCTACTCGAAGGGGATCTCTCCCAGGCGTTGAATGCGCCTGCGATCGGAGGGGAAAGCCTCGAATTTCTCAGACCTATCATGGATCTCGCCGGTAGGGTCGGACGCGTGGCCGGCGTCCTGGGGCGGGGCGGCATGAAGCGGGTCGGCATCTCTGTGGTGGGGCTGGACGAGGAAATTCTCGGACCGCTGACCGCGGCGGCCATGACCGGAGTGCTCACGCCGGTCATGGGCGCGCGCAACGTCAATTACGTCAACGCCCTCCACCTCGCGAAAGGAAGGGGTATCGAGCTCATCTCGACGCTGCAGCCCCCGCGCGACGACTATGCCAAGTTCGTCGAGATCGTCCTCGAGACGGAGGACCAGAAAGTGCGCGTGGCTGGAGCGCTACTGGGCGAACAGCATCATCCTCGGATCGTGCAGATCGACGGGTACGAGTTGATGGTCCAGCCTCAAGGGTGTCTGATCGTGCTTCGAAATAATGATGTCCCGGGCGTCATCGGGAGGGTGGGGACCCTCTTGGCGGAGCACGACTTGAATATTGCGGAGTACATTCAGTCGAGGGAGGCCAAAGGCGGCTTGGCGTTGGCCGCCGTGTCCGTAGATGGTAGGGTCAGCCCTGAGTTTCTAGGGACTCTGAGCGAGGACAGGGACGTCCTGGACGCGCGGGCCGTCTACTTCGACGGCTGAGTGGAGTGGAGACGTCTGGCTGGCTTCTGGAGGACTCAGGGCGTCACGCCGCCGTCGAGCGGGGTCAGTCGAGTCGGACTACCTTACGACGTTGTACTCCCTCAAGACGCGGGTCACGGCTGCTATGTCGATCGCGTCCGCGGTCCTTCCCATTCCTGATACCGTCGTCGCTTTGAGCAGCGAGTTGTAGATCGCCTCTTCCGTGGCCTCCACGGTCCCTTCGAAGAGGGCCGACAGGCCGCTGTTCGGCACTTCCACCGACTCGTCCCACTCCTCGCCCAGCGGGCGTCGTACTCCGGCCGCCGTGGAAAAGGCGATCACGTAGTCGCCGCTTCCGTTTCCGGCGAAAGAACCGGTGCGGGCGAGTCCCATGATGGCCCGCTTGGCCAGGCGCTCGAGCTTGAGAGAGGAGAGAGGGGCATCGGTTGCCACGACCATCATGATCGATCCTTGGCCGTCCTCGGCGTCGGTCCATTCGGGATCGCCACGGCCCAGGAGGTCGGACCGCTGCACGCTGGCCCCGATATCGGCACTTCCCGCTTCCGCTTCAATCACCTGCCGAAAGGAGTACCGACCCAACTCGCGGCCGACCGGAGCACCGGCCATCGTCAGGATCCCTCCGAAATTCGATTGAACCAGGACGCCGACAGTAAAGCCGCCGAGGCCTTCGGGAAGAACGCGGCTGCTCGTGCCTATTCCACCTTTCCAGCCGAACGCGCTCGTCCCTCGCCCGGCACCCACGGAGCCCTCTGCCACTGGTCCCGCAGCGGCGGTCTCCAAGGCAGAGCGCACGTGTTCCGCAGTAATGGGACGGATCCGGATGTCATTCAGGCCTCCGTCGTTGGTCTCTCCCACGACGGCATTCAAGGATCCGACGTTCTCCATGCCCTCCTGTTCTAGCGCCCATTCGACGAGAGCGTCCGCGGCCTTCCAGACACACAACGTGCAGGTCAACAGGATCGGCGTCTCCAACTCTCCCAACTCGCGTACCTGGGTCACCCCCAGAAGCTTGCCGAAGCCGTTGCCCACGTATATGGCGGCTGGCACGCGTTCGTGATAGATGCTGCCCGGGTGGGGCCGGATCGCGGTTACACCCGTATTGATGCGGTCGCCTTCGACGATGGTCACCTGCCCGACCAACACACCCTCGACGTCGGTGATGGCGTTCAGCGGGCCCGGAGGGAAGATTCCGACTTCGACGCCTAGGTCCCGAACCCTGGGCCGATCTACCTCCTGACTCAAGGCGTTCGGAGCGAGGAGGAACAGTGCGAATGTCACGGTCAGTGCAAGATGTTTAGTCATGGGGCGACTCTCTCTGTGTAGTGGGCTGTTGCGGTGCCGGCACAGTGCTTCTTCGATGATACGGCGATCGTCAGCGTACGGTATCGATGAGGAGCAGACCCAGCAGAAGCGGCTGATAAAGTAGAGACCAGAGAAAAACCCGCCGGGCCCTAGTCCGCGACATCTCAGCCGCCGCGGCGACGGAAAAGCCGAGAGTGATCAGCCCCAACGTGAGGGCTCCCGCCAGGAAGATTTGGCCGGTGAGCCCTAGCAACGTGGGGAAGGCGCTGACCATAAGCAGTGAAACGGAGTGGTACACCATGTGCCTGCCGATTCGGACGCCCTTGGGGTCGGTCGGGGGGCTCAGGAAGAAGCCCACACGGGCGTAGTCCTCCCGAAGTAACCAGGCGAGTGCCAAGACGTGGGGGAGCTGCCAAAGGAACGCGATACAGAACAGTAGGACGCCCCCGAATTCCACGGTTCCCGTCGCGGCGCTCCATCCGATCAGCGCGGGAAAGGCTCCGGGTACGGCGCCCACGAGCGTCGCCAGATACGACCGGGTCTTGAGGGGCGTGTAGGCGAGGATGTATGCGGCCGCCGAAGCCGCGGTGAGCACGGACGGGAGCCAACCCACCATGAGCCCGAGATAGACCAGTCCCACCACAAGGAGCGCCCAACCGAACGCTAATGCCTCCTTGGGCCGTAACCGGCCCGACGGCAGGGGCCGCGTGCGCGTGCGGGTCATGAGAGCGTCTGCGTCTCGCTCGACGTACTGGTTCAGAGCGAGTGCGCCGGCCGTCCCGAGGGCCACACCGACGATGGTATGCGTGATTGGGAGGATGTCTGCACGGCCGCCGGCCGCCACGTAGTAGCTCACGCCGGCCGTCATCATGACGTAGCCCGCGATGCCTGGTTTGGTGAGTTCGTAAAGCGCACCGGCCTTGCCTTGGGCCGGAGTTTGATCCGCTTTCGTGTTGACGGCTTGGCTCATGGCGGGCCTCGTCGTCCCTCCAGTTATCCGAGCGAGTCCAGCGTGTCCCTCATGGATCGGGCCAGAGCGGTAAAAGCCGGCACGTCGAAGAGGGTGTAGGCCGACGCCTCGGTGAGACGAAGAGCCATGAGCAAATCGAGAAAGCGTCCCGGATGATCCGACTCGAAGGCGACCACGAATTCCTGGTCGTCCAAACCGTACGAGTAGGTCGTGTTGAGCTTCACGTCGGGCCACTGGTGACCGACCCGGATGTGTTCGTCCATCATGCGCTGGCGGTCTTCATGCGGAAGCTTGTACCAGTCGCGGATCTTCGCCATCGGATAGACGAAAAGATACTCAGACCCCTGGGGGTTGATGGCGACGCGGGCTGAGTCGAGAACCTCCTCACCGCCGTACGTCTGGATGTACTCATCCTCGTAGCGGTTGAGGTAGATTGACCGTTTGGTCATGGCGAAATACGAATGCGCCAAGGAGAGGTATCCGCCGAGGCCGGTCTGGTTCAAGGAAGCCGCGAGTTCATGGAGTTGGCCCATGTCTCGAGCCGCTTGCCAGAGCAGAAAATCCGCATCGCCGCGGGTCCCGACCAGCGCGTAGCTGTAGATCATCATGTCGAGGACGCGGGCCGCCACCACCGACTCGAACTCCTCCTTGTGCGCGGTCCGTTCCTTCACGGGAAGCCGACGCCATGCGGGGTCCACCTTGAAAATCGAGAACCGAACGAACTCCCGCTCCTTCATCTTTTCCTGCGCGGCCTGGATCTTCTCCCAGGCGTCCGTGTCCATGGCAGGTTTCTGAGGGATGTTCGGTCGCACACCCCGGGGGACGTTCTCCTTCGTTTCTGTCATGGCTCAGCTCGTAGGTTGGTGGCCCCCGGGCGGGTTCCCGGGGAGCAACGAAAGTGCCGAAACCAGAGAACCGGAGCAAGGCGGTTCGGATTTGGGCGCTGGAGACGAAACATGCACGGGCGCAGTACAGTACTATGAGGGCCCTATCCATACTTCCCTGGAGACGAACGATCTCGAAGCTCACCACCGCACCCACGCACGGCATGAGCAATGCCGATCGTCGCGTCGCCGAGAGCGCCCTCTGGCGCAATGGGTTTCTCGCGGCGGTGGTCGTGCATCTTCTCGTCTTCTTTTTGTGGTGGGGCCAGCCGGAGCCGGAATCGCCGTTCGCGGCGGCCGGACCGCGGGAAGCGGATAATCGGGCGGCATCGGGGGGCTTGCAGGCGATGAACATCAGGATTTCTCCGTCACGGCCCCTCATTCGGCCCCAGGTGCCGCTGTTGACGCTCGAACCCGTCACTCCGATCGAATTGCAGCAAGACCAGCAGCAACAGGTCGAGACGGCGTCCATTCTGGGCGACCGTCCGGGTGTGGACGGCCCCGGGCTGCCTACGGGGGACGGGCGCGGTGACGGCGGGACCGCCGAGTCGGGTCGGTTCGGCAAGGTGCCGCCCTCTCCGCGCGGCATCATCATGCCGCCGTCCAACCGGAACGTCCGTGGACAGCGCATCGAAGTGTGGGTGTTCGTGAACGAGCGAGGACGGGTGGTGGCGGACTCGACTCAACTCCGTCCGCCCACGTCGGACGGGGACTTCAATACCCGCATCCTGCGCGAGGCCGCGGAGTGGGTGTTCGAGCCGGCCAAAGAGGGGGGGCGCGCGGTGAGCTCCTGGTTCCCGTACACGATCAGCATGTAGCTTTGCCCATGAAGCCGTCGGGGAAACGCATCCTTTGGGTCGATGACGAGATCGACCTTCTCAGGCCACACCTTCTGTTCCTGCACGGGGGCATCTCGCCGGAGGAGATGATCGTTCCAATTGCGCACCTCACACCGCGTCCTCGTGGCGCTGCACCCTGACCGACGGCGTGACGCTCTACACTCGGGTCCTCTCCTACCTCCGCCCTCACCTCACGGCGCTCGCGGCGGCGGGTGCGGCGACGTTCGCCTTCGCCGCGCTCGATGCATCGGCATACGTACTGCTCATTCCCTTTGTGGATGCGCTTTTTGGAGCGGGGACGACCGGGGGCGGTGGCACCGACCTAGGGGGTGACGCGGATCTGATGTCCAAGCTCCTGGATGCGACGGTGTACCGAGTCGTGGACGTCCAGGGTGATGCGCTTCAAGCGGTCCAGGGAATCATCGTTCTCATCGTGGTCGTCTTTCTTCTCAAGAATGTCTTCGATTTCGCCCGGACCTATTTGGTGGCGTGGGTGGAGCAGTCCGTGACCAGGGACTTGCGGAACGAGGTCTACGACCACGTCCTACGGCTCGACCTTTCGTTCTTCGGCCGGACACGGGTGGGACAGATCACCTCTCGGCTCACCCACGACGTGGAGCAGGTTCGTCGATTGCTCACGTCCGAGTTGGCCAAACTCCTCTCGTCCGGATTCGGGTTTGCGGTGACTGTGGCCTTTATGCTGCTGCTGTCATGGAGGCTCACCCTTGCGGCCTTCGTGGTGATTCCCGCCACGATGGGAGTATGGGGACCGTTGGTGAAGCGCCTTCGGCGGGGCGACCGGCGCGTCTTGGACCTGGCGGGGGACGTGGGTGCTCACATCCAGGAGACTCTGTCCGGCATTCGGGCGGTCAAGTCCTCGTCCGCGGAGGACCTAGAGCGGGGGCGCTTCCGCACGATCACGGGCGACTATCACAGGACGTTCTTGAAAACGGAGCGGTTACGGGCACTCGCGGGCCCCCTCACCGAGACGCTCGCGACCGTCGGGACGGTCGTCATCCTGTGGTACGGGGCGCACCTGGTCGTGTCGGATGGAGCGTTGAGCGGAGCCCAGTTCGTCGGGTTCGTCGCCCTCAGCCTCAAGCTCTACGCGCCCGTGAAGTACGGTGCCAAGTTCCCGACGCTGGTGCAGCCCGGGCTTGCGGGCGCTGAGCGCGTATTTGAATTCCTAGACACATCAGTCGAGATTGAGGACCGTCCGGGGGCGAGGGTCCTGCGAGATCCGAGGGGCGTGATCGCGTTCGAAGACGTCACCTTCGGTTACAAGCCCGGGGAGCCCGTACTCCACGATGTCACGATGGAGATTCCAGCTGGAAGCGTCGTCGCCCTAGTCGGACCGAGCGGTGCCGGAAAGACGACGCTCGCCGACCTCGTCGGGCGCTTCTACGACGTGACGTCCGGTCGGGTGACCGTGGATGGGGTGGATGTACGGGACTGGACGGTTTCCAGTCTGCGAGGAGCGATGGGCATCGTGCCTCAAGAGATCGTACTCTTCCACGATACGATTGCGGCCAATATCGCTTATGGAGCCAGAAGCGCGACGGAGCAGGAGATCCACCGTGCGGCGCGCGCGGCCAACGCGCACACCTTCATCTCTGCCCTGCCGGAGGGGTACGATATGGTGGTCGGGGAACGGGGCACTCGCCTGTCGGGCGGAGAGCGCCAGCGCATCGCTCTTGCGAGGGCGATCCTCTCAGACCGTCCCATCCTCATTTTCGACGAGGCGACGAGCGCTCTCGATACCGAGTCTGAGCGCCTGGTGCAGGAGGCTGTGGGGCGCCTCATGGGCGGGCGCACCGTGCTGGTGATCGCCCACCGCCTGTCGACGGTCCGCCGCGCCGATCTCATCCTCGTCCTGAACGAGGGACGGATCGTCGAACGCGGTGACCATGCGTCCCTGTTTGCGGCGGAAGGACTCTATCGGCGCCTCTACCAGCTTCAGCTTGGGAACACCAGCGGGAGAGATAACGGGAGTGATAACGGGAGCGATCCCGTGGCCGCCCCTGCGGGCTCCGCGCGCGCCGTTGGTGGGGCAGCCTCATCGTGAGCACGGCGGTATCGGTGAGCACGGTTCGGTGCCAGATCGAATTCTGGATCTTTCGAGCGCTTTCCTGGATCCTGGTCGTGCTTCCCGAGCGAGCCGCACGCGCCTTGTGCAGCGTCGTCGGGTGGGTTGTTGGTGTGGTGTTGCGGGTTCGCCGCGTCGACACTGAGCGGCATCTCCAGATCGCGTTCCCCGAACGGAACTCCGCTTGGCGGCGGCGGGTGGCGCGGAGCAGTTACATGCACCTCGCCCGCGAAGCTGCAATGACCGCCCGTCTGTCCCGGATGCCGCCTGAGGAGATTGTTCGGCGCACGGAGGTGGTGGGTTTCGAGGCTCTACGAGAGGCGGCCGCCGAGGGCAGGGGTGCCGTCGTGATTTCCGGGCATTTGGGCAACTGGGAGGTCGCAGCGGCCGCAGTGGCGGCGAGAGGAGTGCCCATGGACGTGGCGGTCCACCTCCAGAAGAACCCGTTGTTCTACCGCCATATGGCCGAGCTGCGGGACCGCCTCGGTCTGACGGTCATCGTGAAGAACGAGGCGTTTCGTCTGGTGCCGCAGGCCTTGGCCGCGGGCCGAGTCGTCGCGCTGATTGCCGATCAGAACATGCGGAAGCGTGGAGTCTTCGTCTATTTTTTCGGAAGGGCCGCGGCCACGGCGAAAGGACCTGCCTTGTTCGCCCTTCGCACCGGTGCCCCGGTCTTTTTTGGGGTGGCCGTGCGGAAGCCGGGATACCCCTCCCGGTATCGTGTGATCATCGAACGCGTCCCCGTCGGAGGGGGGGCGCCCACCGCGGACGCGATCCGTGATTTGACTCAGCGGCACGTCTCCAAGCTCGAGGCCCGGATTCGCGAAACGCCGAACCAGTACTTTTGGCAGCATCGCCGATGGAAGACGCGCCCGGAGCCCATGGCCGAGACATTTCTGGAACGGCACTGACCCCGGACCACACTGACCTCGGAACCACCCTGATTCGCCATCTGTATTAGATTTCCCGTCTCTCCCGGGTGTGGCCCGGTTTTCCTTCGGATGGCGTGTTCCCGTGATCTACATCTGCATTCCTGTGCACAACGAAGAACGAACCGTTGGGGTTCTCCTCTGGAAGATCCGGAAGGTGATGCTCGAGTTCGGGCGTGACTACGAAGTGCTGGTCTTCGATGATGCGTCCACCGACGGGACACCCGCGGCGCTCGAGCAATACCGCCTGGTGCTTCCGTTACAGATTCTCAAGGAGGAGCATCGCGCGGGATACGCCGGCGCGGTTCAGCGCTTGCTTCAGGAGGCGCTTGAGCGCACGAGCTACCCGAAGCGAGATGCGGCGATCTTGCTTCAGGCGGATTTCACGGAGAACCCCGACCACATCGTTCCGCTGGTCAAAGCACTGGAGGGTGGGGCTGACATCGTAGCCGGCGTGGTCGAGTCGAACGGGCATCCCGCGCCCCAAGCGGTCCGGGTGGCCAGGCGGGTGGCGCCGTGGGTCCTCGGAAAAGCCTTTGGCGGTGCTCCGGTGTCCGACCCGCTATCCGGCTTTCGGGCCTACCGGCTGATCGTGCTCAAGAAAGCGATGACTGAGTTCAGGGGAAAACCGTTCTTGGCCACCGATGGATGGGCGTCCAACGTAGAACTACTCGGTCTCGTCGCACCCCACGCGCGCCGGATCGTCGAGGTGCCCCTGACGCTGCGTTACGATGTCGAGGGGCGACCCTCGCGTTTGAGCGCGGTCCGAACCCTTCGTGGGCTCCTCCGTGTACGAAGTGAGAGGTGGGAAAGTCCCGTAAGAGAAGGAAAGTAGTAATGCCACGGACATGTGCGGCGATTGGTATGGCCCTGATGCTGGGCGTTGTGATACCCGAATCGGGTGTCGCGCAGGGGTCCAATGTGCCCTCCGCTGCGGAGTTGGCAGACAGCGTTTTGGCCCTAGGCTCAACGGCGGATGACCCCGCGGTGAATGGCTCTGAGGCGACAGACTCCAGGACGTTCGACGACCCGGAGACCCACCGTACTGAGGCGGTCTCCTACGAAATCGATCCTTTCGCGGCGGTCGTTCCCTACGGCCCCGGCGAGCGGCTCGAGTACAAGGTCAAGGCCGGTATTTTCAATGCGGGCGACGCACACATTGAGGTTCTCGGCCTCGATTCGGTTCGGGGCGAGCCCACCTACCATGTCGAGATGGCTTTGAAGGGGGGTCTCCTCTTCGGCGCGCTGAAAGTCGAGAGTTATTGGAGTTCGTGGATCGACACGCGCCTGATCACGGCTCGCCGGTTTATTTCCGATGTCAGCAACACCGGCCACAGCAGCTACCGATCTTTCGAGTTCTATCCGGACGAGATGTACTGGGAGCAGACGGACGAGGGTGTGATCGGTGAGCTGGCGACGGCTCTTCCCTTGGACGATGTCTCGTTCATCTACTTCGTCCGGTCCCTTCCGCTCGAGGTGGGCAAGACTTACACACTCCCGCGCTACTTCAAGAAGGACGGCAACCCGGTCATCATCGAGGTCGAGCGTCGGGACGTCCGGGAAACGCCTGCGGGGACGTTCAACACGATCGTGGTTCGGCCGACGATCAAGACGAGCGGCCTCTTCAGCGAGGGGGGTGAAGCCGAGCTCCACTTCACGGATGACGAGAATCGGTATCTCGTGTATATGCGTGTCGGAATGTCCATCATCGGGTCCATCACCATGCACCTCGAGAATATCGTAGAGGGAACACCTATCCACTCCGGGGCAGCTGCCTGGTAGAACTGAGGGCTCTTCCCCCTCGCGGTGAGCACGTGAGCCGGCGACTCGATCTAAGAAAGCTTCGCCTGAGGGCCGTCTGGCTACTCATCATCCCGTTCTACATCTACGCGTCCCCTTCGACGATTCTGCTGACCTGGGGTGCTGGCTTGAGCACTGTCGGCGTAGCGCTTCGGGCTTGGGCCGCGGGGTCCATTCAGAAGGACCGCGAATTGGCCACGACCGGACCCTATGCGCACACACGGAATCCACTCTACTTGGGTAGTTTTTTTCTCGGTTCCGGGGTGACGGTCGTGGGTGGGCAGTGGGCGTTCGGCATGGCGTTCCTTGCGTTCTTCGTTCTGGTCTACCGTGCGACGGTGCTCCGTGAGGTCTCGGAGTTGGAGGCGCGTTTCGGGGAGCGGTACCGGGTCTACAGGGCTCAGGTACCGTCGGTGCTGCCCAGGCTCACCGCCTACAAGGCGGAGTCCTCAGACTCAGCGCCGGTAAAATTCTCCCGAGCTCGCTACATGCGGAACCGCGAGTGGGAGGCGGCACTCGGTGCGGCCGCGGCGTTCGGTTTGCTGGCTTTGAAGCTTGAACTCTGGCCTTGAAACTAGAGCTCTGGGCTTGAAGCGTGACCTATTCGATCCCGACTTCGCGTTGCAGCCAGCGAATGTAGCCGACGATCTCCAGCACCATTTCGTCCGTCACACCGGGGAGGGGCGCCATATCTCCGAATCTCCAGTGATGCGCCCGGACGCCGTTACGCGCCGCTAGGATGAAGGCCGCATCCGCATGATGGTTCGGCTCATAGATGATGTGCACGAGGGGCGGACCCTGAGTCGTGCCGTCGCCGGCAGGACCATGGCAGACGCTGCAGTTCTGTTCGAACAACGTCTTGCCCTGCGCCACTTCAGGAGGTGACGTTGCGGCGATCTGGCGTAGTTGGACTTCGTCGTCCGGCGGAGGCGCGGACTCAGGCTCGGGCTCAGGCGAGCATCCCGTGCTGATGATGGAAAACAATAGAGTCGCTGCAGTCGTCCAGAGCCCGGACACTCTACGCATGGTCACGTCTACTCCGCGTGTTTTGGACACCAATGTAAAGAAACCTACTCAACAGCGTTCTTGAACCACACTCAACAGCCCTCTCGCATCACAGATAGTTGCGGACGGCCAAGTCCACTTTCTCGAGAACCATGTCGACCGTGACTCGCTTCATGCCGTCTCGCCGCTGTGTAGAAATCGGATATTCCTCGCCTGGGAACTCCGCATAACCATCCACCACGAGGTCGTAGTAACGCCGGTAGGGCCCAGTGCGTTTCGGATTCGTGTATCCGTAGATGCCGACGACGGGCGTGTCGAGGGCCCGACTGATATGTAAAGGTCCGGTGTCGGGGCTCACAGTCAAGACGCTACCGTCGAGGAGATAGACGAGGCGACGCAGGTCGTCTCCTAGTGCGTCCACCGGATGGGCCTTCGTCAAGCTGAGAATCTCGTCGGCCATCTGACGTTCGAACTGGGAAGGTCCACCAACCAGAACCGGTTGCATCCCATGCGTCGACTCGATCTCCTCCAGAACCCGCGCGTATCCCTCTGCGGTCCAGTTTTTCTTGGGCTTGGTCGTGCCAACCACCACGGAGCAGGCGGGCTTGTCCAATTTGGAGAAGAACGATGCTTGGTCTTCACGTTCCGCGTCTGTGATCGGGATGTCCCACTCCACGGGCTCGGGTTCGACGCCCAAGTAACGCAGAAATTCGAAGTATTGTTCCTGCACGTGCTGAGGAGAGTGAGGGGGAATGCGCTCGTTCGTGAAGATCCAGTTACCGTCGTGTGCGCGTGCGTGGTCGAAGCCCAGCTTTCTCTTCGCCGGGAGCATGCCGACGATGACCCCCGCCTTGAGATAGACCTGGAGCGCCAGCGCGAGATCGAACCCTTGCCCTCGTACGTGGTGCGCGAGGTCGGCGAAGTTCGTCCAGGATCGTAATCCGCGCCGCCGCCTCTCGTAAACGATGAGCTCATCGACGGAGGGGTGTCCCTCGACGAGTGTCTTGGGAGTGGCCTGAATGATCCACGAAATCCGAACATCCGGCCAAGCGCGCCTCAGCGCGTTCGCCACTGGGAGCACGTGGACGACGTCACCGATGGCGCTCAGCATCACGATGCACACGCTGCGGAGGGGTCCGTTCTCTGGGGGCGTCATGATGCTTTTCCTTCGCCAAGAGATTGGTCTATCTCGTCGTTAGTCAGGTGCCCCTCTCCGTCGTTTTGGAAGTGCGGGCGCGTCCGTTCGAGTTTTCGGATTGAACGGGCCAGCCGCCGTCGAAGCTTTGCGGCATCCACAGGGACGCTCGGCCCCGCCACCCTGCACCCATCCAGGTCGAGGAGGATAGCATGGACGCACTGCGCTTCTCGTGCAATGAGGACGTTCTCGGCATTGAGATCCGGATGATGGACGCCCGCCCTCGCCAAGCGCGTGATCAACTCCGCGACGCAGGCCATTGCCTCCCGGCGTGCGTTCCCGCCCATGCGGCCACCAGAGGGGCCGTTCTCCCCGAACAGTACATCGGCGAGGGTGCGAGCGTGAGGCACCAGCTCAGTGACCAAATCGGCCCGGTAGAGAAGGCCGCCGGGATATACCGCAGCGGCCACGATTCGGGGTGTGGCGAAGCCCAAGTCCGCTACCCGGGCGCTGTTCTCCACTTCGATGAAGCTCCGAGGCGTCCCCGCCCGAAGGAAGCGATCGCCAAAGGGTCTCATGAGCCCGCCTCGGTAGTAACGCCGCACCACCCACGGCGGCCCCGTGCCGTTCGGATTCGTCAGGACCGGAACCGGCCCTCTCCCATGGAGCGCCGTGTCGGCCGAATCCCGCGCGGCTCCGTACAGGGATCCGTACGCCGAGACCGCTTGGCGGCTCCAGGACAGGGCTTCGGTGCGCGCAAGAATCTGGCCCCTCCCTACCGTCATCCATTCGAATCCTCGAGGACAGGATCGCTCCGAGACCGCTTTGGCCTCCCTCATCAGTGGTGCCCAACTCCGTATCGCTCGCCGGCCCGGCGGACGCGCTCCAGGACATCGGTGACCGCAATCCCCGACATTCGTCCGCGACGTGGCCCATAGTGGGCCGGGACACGGGCTTCGCCAGGATCCGTGAATCGATCCACGATCAGGTCTTGATACTTCTCGTAGGGGCCGACCCGCCAGGGATTGGTGTGGCCGAAGAGACCGATCACCGGAATCCCCATCGCATGGGCAATGTGGAGCGCTCCGGTGTCCGGGCTGATGATGAGATCACACCCGCGGATGCTCCAGATCAGTTGCCGCACGGAGTTGGACAGCGCCGACCTCGCGGCCCTCCCGTCATCCAAGATGGCCTGAGCGGTCGCCTGCTCCGCCTTCCCCGGCCCTCCCAGCAGAAGCACGTCGAATCCGAAATCGACCTCCAGCGAGCGCGCAAGCGACACGTATCGGTCGGTCGGCCAATCCTTCGCCGGGTTGGCCGTACCCAACACCAACCCGACGACTGTCGGCGCCGGGGAGGCAGAAAAAAAGGTCGCGGCTGCCGATTCCTCCTCCTCCGTAAGAGTGATGTCCCACACCAGCGGCTCCGGTCTTGCGACGCCCACGACATCCAGGAACTCCAAGAACAGGTCCTGCGTATGCCGCCACGCCCCTCCCGGTGTGTACTGGGTGTTGACGAACCGGACCCCGTCCCGCGTTCTGGAAGGGGCGAGGCCCACTCGTACCGGGGCGCCGGAGAAGTACGTCGGGAAGACGCTCTTGGCGTACCGTTGCATGTTCAATGTCAGTTCGCAGGAGGGTCTGGCGCGAAAGGTTCTCCAGAGATCGTATACGCCACGGGGGCCTCTTTCCGGCCGAAAGACGATGACTTCGTCCACGGCAGGGTGGTGCTGGAGGATCTGCGCGGGCACGGCCTGGGCGACCCAAACGATTTTGCGGGAGGGCCGGTCACGCTTGAGTGCCACCGCGACGGGTAATCCGTGAATGACGTCCCCAATGCCCGAGAGCAGTACGATACATACGCGATCGCCTCCGATGGCCTGGTCCTGGGCGCTCCGAGAGTCTTGGTCTCCGGTCCCTTGGACGTGGATCACGCTGTGGACTTCCCGGATGGCTCTAGTTGCATGAGGAAGAGTGAGGGGCCCTCGTGGTCCCGACCCTGAATCCGAATCCCAAAACGGTATGCACCGGGATCCGGAAAGATGACCTCTCGGAGGGGCATGACGATCCGAGTGCGGGCGGGCGGGCGGTCCGGGTCACGGCGATCGACCTCCGAGTGCCCCTGGATCGTCATGCTTTTTTGACCGGATGGCCCGGTCAAGTTCACCTCGAAGTCGTAATGGCCTATGTCGTCTCGGCTCCACTCCACAGCCATGACCAACACCATGTCGTGCTTGGCCGGGAACCCAGGAGTGGCGAGGTCATTGAAGACCCCGTGGACGTCGAGTTTCCCGTCCGCGGTTTCTTCAGCGTGGTCACAGACAAGAGCCAGTTGCAGTCGCATCAGCCCCATCCTCCCCCGCCGGGCGAGCGAATACTGACGATGTCGCCGGTCTGTGCGAAGAACGTAACTTTGGCCGGAAGCGGTTCTTCACGCCCGTCTCGGATGAGGACGTTTTGGCCGGGGCTCCCGTCGTGCCCGCCCCGTGTGCCTGAGGGCCTTCGTTCACGGCGTTCGGAGAGCAGCGTGACGGTTCCCTCACACAGTAGCTGTAGATCTCTGCGGAGGCCGTCCCCGCCCCGATGAGCCCCGGCACCCCCGCTCCCGGGCCTCAACGAATACTCGGTGATCCGGAAAGGATACGCGTGCTCGAGAGCTTCGATCGGCGTGTTTAGGGAGTTCGACATATGGGTGTGGACACCGGAAAGTCCATGCCCGGTCGGACCGGCGCCCATTCCTCCGCCAACGGTCTCGTAGTAAGCGAAATTGTCTCCGTTCCTGGGATCCACACCCCCGACAGTCGTGTTGTTCATCGTGCCCTGGGAGAGTGCAGGCATGAGGTCCGGAAGAGCGCTGGCGAACGCCCGGAAGAGGACATCGGTAATGCGCTGGCTCGTCTCGACGTTCCCGGCCGCAACGCTCGCGGGAGGACCGGCGTTCACGATGGAGTTTTCCGGAAGAATCAGCTTGACCATCGACATGGAGCCGCCTCCGGCCGGGAGCGATTCACCCAAGAGCGCTTCTACGACGCAGCGCACCGTGTACCTCGTGGCGGAGTCGGTGATGGCGCTCACGGCGTTGACCCCGCCCCTCACTTGAGGGCTGCTCCCCGTGAAGTCGACGTCGAGACCATCATCGCGCCGGGTGAGTTTCACCCGAATCGGGATGTCCACGGTTCCGAAACCGTCGTCCTCCATGAAGTCTTCGGCGCTGTACTCTCCCGGTTCGATGTGGGCGAGGCCGGCCTCCACGAGTCGATCCGCGTACCCGATCAACGCGTCCATGGCCGCTTGCGTCTCCTGTGTGCCTCTGCGTTCGACGACCTCCAACAGCCGGGACGCGCCCGTGTGTAGCGCTGCCAACTGGGCATCGAGGTCACCCCCCCGTTCGATCGGGGTTCGGACGTTCGCCAATATGAGGTTCCAGACCCCTTCTTGGCGTATGCCCTCCCGGTAGAGATGGACGGGCGGAATACGGAGACCCTCCTGATAGATTTCCTGGGCTAACGGCATCGATCCTGGGCTCATTCCTCCGACATCCGAGTGATGCGCCCTCGAGGCCACATAACCAAGCGGTGTGCCCCGGTCCGGGTCGTGGACCGGCGAGATCAGTGTGATGTCGGGAAGATGCGTGCCGCCCCGGAAGGGGTCGTTCAGGCAGACGACGTCACCCGCGTCGAGCGGGCCGAGTTCACTGAGCGCAGACTCCACGCTCATCGGCATCGCCCCCAGGTGGACCGGCATGTGGTCCCCCAACGCGATGGGTGCACCCATCGCCGAAAAGAGGGCGCAAGAGTAATCTCGACGCTCCTTGATGTTGGGTGAAAAGGAGGCTTGCCGGAGCGCGGCCCCCATTTCTTCCGTCAGAGCCGTGAAGAGGTGGCGAAAAACCTCAAGCGCTATGGCATCGGGCTCCTGCCGTTCGGTTGGACGACCATCAAGCATGGGTTACACTTACCGCTAAGTTAGCATCGCATACATTTGAAACCGCATACATTTGAATCGGATATTCTATCCGTTCACAAGGAATTCAGGGAGGTGTGAGTGCCCCAAGAGAAAATTTTCGCGCAGGCTCGTGACGAGTTGTTCAGCCACATTAATCGATGTGGCGTGCTGAGCGCCACGGATGATGACCGGACGGCGTGGATGAACGAGACCATCGACTATATCGGTGAGCGTTATCCGGATCTGGTAGATCCCGACCTCCAGGAGCTCCATGCGGTCGGCATCAGGTTCTGTCAGCCGGCGATCAATAATGTGCCAGCTGTCGCAGTGGCCGAGCCGGTCGCCGAGACTCCGACGGCAGTGTCTGAGCCAGTGGCTGAGACTCCGACGGCCTCCGGGGATACGCAGGAGCAGGACGGGAACGCCAACGCCAACGCCGCCTGACGTCTCCACCCAGAGGACTCTCATCCTCGACCATACGGCAGGAAGCTGAGCTTTCCCGCCGTTTTCCTTTAGATAGAGAAAAAGGGGCGTCTCCGGCACACTGCGCGGGAGTGCTGGCGAACCCTCCGGACGCACAGTATGTTGCCGCCCCAGTTGGCGGAGCAGATCAATAAGTGCCTCTCGGACGGGTGATGCGGACGCCTTTATGAGGGATCCTCAAGAAACGCAATTGTGGTGCTGAGTGCGTCGCGACGGCTCATGACCGGTTCCCACAATCAGGGAGGTGTGAAGGCGGAGAGTGCCCAAGGCCTCTCCTTGCCGGATGAGGAGGGACTGTTGGGCCCCTATTACGATGGAGGACGTCTTCCCTCTCCGTCCGGCGGATTTCTGATGGTCCTGGGAGTCCTGCCTGAAGATGACGGCTCGGGGCTGGTCCTCTTGGAGTGCACGGCCTCATCGCTTCGGTACCAGATGATTGTGCCCAAGGCCACGCGCACTGAGCGGAAGAAGGTGCGGGACATGATCGCTGAGGGCAGTGATCCGAAATGTCCGCGGCACCACGGGGAACTCTTGACGCGAATACACCACGACCTCACGTGTCCGAGGTGTGGTGTTCGCTATGCGAGGGCCAAGTAGCAGCCGGTGAGAGTCAGGGTGGTGATCCCCATCGGCCTCCAGTACATTGCGGCCTAGAGCCGTGCGCACTCTAGCTTAAGGAGCTTCGTCGCGATGGCAGAGGGATTCCTCAGCTCTGAAGAGTACGACGAACAGGCTCACCAGTTATACAACAGTGGAGATTACGAAGGGGCCCTCGAGATGCTCAAAGAGGGCCTCTCGCTGTATCCCAATGCCGTAGAACTCTGCGTGGGAATGGGCTATGCACGTCTGGCGCGGGAGGAATACGCGTGGGCGCGCAAAGCCTTCGACCGTGCGCTCGTCCTCGATCAGGGGCATGGGGACGCCTTGGTGGGGTTGGGCGAGACTCTCCTCCGTTTCGGGGAGCGCGACGCCGCGCTCGCACTTTTCGAGCGGGTCGCCGCGTTGGGGCTCGAAAACGACGTCGAGCTGATGCTCACGATGGGGCGGGCGCTTTATCGTGAGAGCCTCTATGCCGAAAGTCGTGATGTGTTCGCAAGGGCCTCTGCCGCCCGCCCGGACAGCGCTGAGGTCGCGGCATCGCTCGGCTACGCGCTCCATCGCCTGGGTGATGAGGTGGGTGCCGGGCGTCAGGTCCGAAGGTCCCTCCGTCTCGATCCCGATCTTTATGAGGCCAGAATCTACCTTGGCCATATCCTGTACGATCGGGGAGACTGGGAGGGGGCCCTCCGCGAGTTCGAGCGCGTCCCGCCGCTCAATCATTGGGACGCTTTGGCCGTGTGGCGCCTCATTGAGCTCAAGCGAGCTCTTTGGCAAGTGGAAGACGGGGACGAGCGGGTCGCGCCCTGGCAAAAGCGCTTGGACGAACTTGAGGCGCTTCATGATCCCATCGACCGCCTACTCGCTGAGGTCGAGGCACAGATCAACGGTGACGAGCGCTCACTGATCGATCCGAGTCAGCTCGAGCTCTTCGAGCGGGGTGAGCGAAGGGGTGCAACGGAGTCGCACGAGGTTCGCTTGGGCAATGGACACCTCTTCCGTGGCACTTGGGGCCATATCGTGCGCCAAATGCGAGATCAAGCTGGATTCTCCCACGAAACTCTGTCCCAGTACATGAGACGGCTGGCGGAGCGGTGGCACGAACAGCTCGGCGTGGAGATTCCCTTCGCTGATCCCGAGAGCTTTCTCGAGTCCGCCATCCGCGCCGGCGCCGTGTATCTCGAAGACTGACATCATGTCGCCGCCTGGAGATGTGCTCCAACGGTTCCTCGGGGCACTCATACAACAGATCGCAGCTACCCGACCGGAATATCTGACCGGTCCGTTCACGGTCGCGGAGATCTATCAGGATCTGGTTCCTTATCGATCCCACCGGGACTTGATCGGGGTCGAAATGAACGGGGACTACGAGGACGCACTCGCCCGGCTGCTCTCCGGAGAAGGCGACTATCTGCTGCTCGACTCCGAGGTGGCCCGGCGGGAGCTGCAGGAGGAACTCGCTGGCCCCAATCCCAACACCGCTCTGTTCCGGGAGTTTGCGGCGGTGGATGTCCGTCTACATCCGAGCCAAGTGCCCTTGGGCGCCGGGTCCGAATCCGAAGTGCGAGCTGAGGATTCTAAGGCGGACGCCATCGATGCCGATGGGGATGGAGAGAGCGCCGAAGACTGGTACGGAGAGCTGGAGGCCGAGTTCGGTGCCGAGCTGGAGGGGGAGCTGGAGTTGTCAGACCCAAGAAGGGCAAGCGAGGGTGGCGTGGTGGGCCACATCGAGACGATCACGGCTCCGCCTCTGGTGTCGCTTTCGGAGCAGGCGCCCGACGGAGCCGATTCGACGGCTGCCGACCCCAGTGACGGAGTGACGGTGTGTCACTGGTGCCGCGAGGCCCTTCCGGAGCGCGACTCCATCCATTTCTGTCCATTCTGCGGCAGTGACCTCCGCCCGTCCCCGTGCCGCGAGTGTGGCGAAGCGATGGAGGCCCGTTGGCAGTTCTGTGCTTCCTGTGGGGCCGGCGTGCGTGATTAGACGAATCGGAGCCATCGCCTTCCTGGCGGTCATGGGATGCGGGATCGAGCCGAAGGCGATTCCCGCACCGGTCGAGGAGGCCGATACGGGTCCGTACGCTGAGATCGTCGCTACTGCCCAAGTGGTTCAACTGTCCGGAGGCCGAGACGTGGAGCATATCGTCCCGCCCCACTTGGACATCGCGACAGGGGAATGGGTCCAGTTCGTAACGCTCGACCGCCGAGTACACGTGGTGTCCTTCGTGCCCGACTCGCTTTCTCCGGAGGCCCTTGAGTACTTGGCCGACACCGGGCAGCTCAAGGGCCCACCACTGCTCCAGCAGGGGAGTCGATTCCTGGTCGACTTCCGCGAGGCGCCTGCCGGTCGGTACGTTTTTTCGAGCGTCAGCCATGGAGACCCCGTCTTCGGCAGTGTGCGCGTGCGGGAGCTTCCTGCGGTTCGTTAGATTCATTCACAACGAGGCACACTACGCGGCGCGGCACACCGTACTCCTTCCACAGGCCTCTAGTATGGGAACACAAGGACACGCCAAGGACATCGTCGTTCTCTCGGGAAAGAGGACTCCCTTCGGAACCTTCGGTGGAAGCCTCAAGAGTTTTACCGCAACGGATCTTGCGGTTTTCTCGAGTCTCGCCGCGATCGAGGCCGCCGGCGTGGCGCCGGACCGGATCGATCACACCTTCGTCGGAAACGCCCTCCAAACCTCTTCGGACGCGATCTACCTCGCCCGCCACGTCGCGCTACGATCCGGCGTTCCCCAGGAAAGTCCGGCGCTGACCGTCAACAGGCTGTGTGGCTCGGGATTCGAGGCGATCGTCCAGGGAGCCAAGGAGATCCTTCTTGGTGGGGCTGACGTGACGCTGTGCGGTGGCACGGAGTCGATGAGTCAGGCGCCCCACGTCGTGCGCGGAGCACGTTGGGGACAGCTTCGCCTAGGACCCGCCGCACCCGCCTTCGAGGATATCCTCTGGGAGGCTCTCCGTGACTCCAACTGCGACATGACGATGGCTGAGACGGCGGAAGAGCTGGCAGAGCGTTACCACGTCACCCGTGAGGAGGCCGATGAGGTGGCGGTCCGCAGCCAGCAGCGCGCCAAGGCCGCGTGGGACGGCGGCCACTTTGCGGCCGAGATCGCCCCGGTCATGCTCAAGAGCCGAAAAGGGGAAGAGGAGTTCGCCCACGACGAGCACATGCGGCCCGACACGACCCTCGAAGCGCTGAGTGGGCTTCGCCCTTTCTTCAAAAAGGATGGTCTAGTGACGGCCGGCAACGCCAGCGGGATCGGTGACGGGGCAGCGAGCGCCCTGCTCGCGGGGGCTGATTGGGCCGAACAGCACGGGGTCGAGGCACTCGGCCGCATCGTGTCGTGGGGATTTGCCGGTGTTGAGCCGAGCGTCATGGGCATTGGCCCGGCGCCTGCCTCACGTCTGGCTCTCGAAAAGGCCGGGTTGACCCTGGACGACATGGACCTCGTGGAAGTGAACGAGGCGTTTGCAGGCCAATACATGGCGGTCGAGAAGGAGCTCGGACTCGATCCTGCGATCACCAACGTGAATGGGGGAGCGATCGCGATCACCCATCCACTCGCGGCATCCGGGGCGCGCATCACGATCCACCTTCTGCATGAGCTGCTGCGGCGCGGAGGCAAGTACGGCCTCGGAGCAGCGTGCATCGGTGGGGGGCAGGGGGGTGCGGTGGTCGTGGAGGCCTTTTAAGTGGACATTGAGAGGGTGGGCGTAGTTGGGTGCGGGCTCATGGGCAGCGGGATCGCCGAGGTCGCGGCGAAGGCGAATTTCGATGTCATCGTGCGGGAAATGAGTGAGGATCTGATCGAGGCCGGCCGGGACCGAATCCGAAAATCGCTCGGCCGAGCGGTAGAGAGAGAAAAACTCACGGGGGCCGACCGGGACGCCGCGTGGAGTCGTCTCCGTTTCTCCACTGAGCTCTCTGAGTTGGCGGACCGCGATCTCGTGATCGAGGCGATCGTGGAGGAGATCGGGAACAAGAACGAGCTGTTCTCAGCTCTGGATGATCTCTGTGGGCCTGAGGCCATCTTCGCCTCGAACACCTCATCTCTGACCATCACCGACATGGCGGCAGCCACCAAGAGGCCGGATCGGGTGGTTGGCCTCCACTTCTTCAATCCGGTCCCGGTGATGGAGCTCGTTGAGGTCGTGCGTACCATCGCTACGAGCGACGAAGTGTTCAGCGCAGCGTTTGCGTTCGCGGAGGCCCTGGGCAAGAAGCCGATCACGGCGAAGGACAACTCAGGCTTCGTGGTGAACCTGCTCCTGGTGCCCTATATGCTCGACGCCATCCGGCAACTCGAGCGCGGCGTGGCCTCGATGGAGGACATCGATCAGGCGATGACGCTGGGACTGGGTCATCCCATGGGTCCGTTCACCCTCTGCGACTTCGTCGGGATCGATACGGTCTATCGAATCTCGGAAATCATGTTCGAGGAGTATCGGGAGGCTCGATACGCACCGCCCCCGCTTCTGAAGCGGGTCGTCTCGATGGGGCGGTTCGGCAGAAAGACTGGTAAAGGGTTCTACGACTGGTCGGGGGAGCAGCCGACTCCACTGCCGCTCTGAGGGGGAACCCAGAAGGGTCTCTAGATCTTACCTCGGCGCTGACGGCGGCGTTCTCGCCGAATGGCGGCCTCGCGCTTCCGCTTCCGCTGGGCGCTCGGCTTCTCGTAGAAGCGACGCTTCCTGAGTTCTGAGTAGAGGCCCGAGCGCTGCACCTTCCGCTTGAAGCGGCGGAGCGCCCGTTCGAGGCTCTCGTTGTCTTGAATCGTTACTTCCAAGGAACAACAACTCCCTTCGTGTACGGTCGATTCCAAAAGAAAGAATCGATGATCAAATATCCGACCAAGACCCAAATAGTAGTGGCTATGGCCGCATCAGGGAAGCCTTCGTTCGCGGTGGAGGGTGTGCGTGTAGAGCACGTATTCCTCCCTGTGCGCCAGGAAGTCCTCGACCCAAACTTCGAACGGCGGCATGGGAATACGTGCCTCGATGTACTCGATGACGAGCATGCCCAGTTGTAACCGATCCTTGGCGCCAAAGTCTGCCAGTTGACCCTCGAGAATCGAGTCGACCGCTGCTTCGAAGCACCTGGGGTCCACGAGGGTGATGAAGTGGCACACCTGATCGAGCCGATAGGACTTGTAGAGGGACCGGAGTTCGACCGTGTCCAACCCCTCGGCGTCATCCAGATGTTCACCCAGATGCCCTTCAGCGGATGCGGAGAGTTCCTTCGAACTCTCCAGGAGCAGTTTCTTGAACCACCGACGGGTCCTGGGAGATTCGGGGGCCTCCTCTCCTTGCCGTGCGTGCAGAGCCGAAGAGAGCAACGCCCGGACGAGCGGACGTCCCAGGCCACGGGCCTTATGGTCAAGCTCCTCTTCAGACGCCTCGATGAAAATATCTGCGGTTCGCACCTCGTCTGACTCACCGTCACTATCCTGCGGGCGGAACGCGAGATGACCGTGCCACTGGTTGTCCCTTCCGACGAAGGTCACCAGAAAACACGACCAAGTTTCCTGTTCCCAGTCCAGAAATCCGAGCGATCGCCTGCGGAATCGGTCGATCAGTGCGTGTTCGGTCAAGTCGTCGGTATTCCAGGTCGCCAGGGCATGGGACTAAAATTGCTGTCCCGCCGCGATGCGGGCAAGCAAGACCCCTCCGTGTGGACGGCACTGTCGAGCTTCTTGCCAGGACCGTAAACATATTGTTATCGTGGATCAGCAGGACTAGAAAAAATTAAACATTACCGTATCGCAGAGCCTTTTGCAGACATCTGCGATTCGGGAAAGTCCCGGCAGGAATGCCGGGTTTTTTGCCTCGATACTTTCGGGGTCCGCCGATTGAGAAATCGACCGCCCATTCGGACAGTGAGGAGACATGGAGGGGACGACTTTCTCGCTTCACTCCGCAGCCCGGCCCGAAGCCATGGCCGATGTGCCCGGTGTCTGTGAACTTCCGCTGACCAGGGCCGTGGTCCATTACCGTGATCTTCACGAAGTGGATCCACCGGGGGGGCGTATCCAAGACATTGGACTAGCGCTCGTGCTCGAGGGTCGTTTTGCGTCATCTTCGGAAGTCCTGGATCTGGGAAGCTCCACAGTGAAGATGTTGGACCTGAGTTCTGAGCTCGTGGTTCTCGACTGGGTCTATGAGCCCACCCTGAAGCACGTCAATCGTCTGCTTATGGAAAGGGCTCGCGGAGACGACGAGGTGGACGCCGCTAGACTGCTGGGCGCCTACTCGTTTCAGATGGCCTTGAGTCTACTCGGTCGCCTCGGATACGGGCCACTCACCCGCCCCACGATTCTCAGGATCGGTTTTCGGGACATTTGCCGGGACCTGGATTTTCACGATGGCACCGCAGTCCGGATCGTCTTCGGGGAGCATCGGGTGGCGCGCGCACACCTCGACTATGACGCGAACTCTTTGGTGCTCAGTACACCCTCGCCAGAGCCGGACGCCATCCTCGAAGCCGGCGTGCTGGAAGCGTTTCCTCGCAGCGATGTACTGCGTCTCAGCGAGGCGCACAACGGTGGATCGGTGGACTACCAGGTCCGTCTTTCGTTCCCGGCCAGCCTGGCAGAGGCTCGTGGGGAGCTCCGAACAATCCGGCGGGGGTTAGGGGCATTGTTGGCACGCTTCGAGCCGGAGCGATTCCAGGGCCTTGAGCACCACCTCACCACTTTCGGAGCGCGAGACACCCTCTCCCAGCTCCACGTCCGAGAGCGGCGAACGAAGGTCGAGGCACTCCGCACGTGTCATGGAGTCAGTGGTGGTACCGTCCACTAGAATTTTCGGGATCGCGCCATGACCCTCACTCCTGAGCTCCGGTCACCTGGGAACCCGCTTGATTAGGTGGATCGTGGAGGTTCGCCGTCCAACACGGCCGTGCTGAAGATGCGGTACGAGGGGTATTGCCGGCACCAGGTGTCACGTATTTTGGAGCTCATCCTTAGGGAGGCGGTGAGGCCGCTTTACCGTCGCGCGCGGACTTTGGGCGACTGAGCAGGGCGTCCACGAGTCCAAAGATCCGATGTCCACTCTTCGCGCTTTCTGCCGCTGCCGCCATTCGAAGTCTGGTACGCCGACTATGAAAACAATCGTGTGGCTCATCGGGTGCAGGAGTGGAGCGCTCGCCTCTGGCTGAGCCGATGGAGCCGGTCGCGGTTGACGTCCGGCGAATCGAACACGAGGCGGAGCCGTGGCAAGGAACGCTGGAGGTGTACCGGGGCGACGATAGGTGGCGGGGGGTCATTCGGTCCCAGCGCGATCGAGAGGAAGGCCAATTCCGCACCGGCGAGATCTTCTGCGAGGATGACCTCCAAGACCTTCGTGATCGCTTCAGTTCGTTCACTGTGCCTACCATGAGCGCACTTCTGCGCTCGGCGGTTCCGTAAACTGAGTTTTTTTGCAAAAAACTCGATCGGCCTACAGATCAAGTTTCGCGGAATTGGTTCTCGTAAGTTCCCATCATAGTTGAATTTCCCTCCTCCGAAAACGCAAAACATGCAACTCCCTGGGGGTCGAGGAACAAATGATTTAGGGCCGACTACCTAATTCATAAGTAGTTGTTGTGCAACATCTTACAAAATTTCGTTGGGCGCACGACATTTCTAACAACAGGGTTGCGTCGGTCGGAAATCACGTGTACTATGCTTTCGCCTCGACGCTGTTGCTTTTCCTTGGCACTTTCGAAATTCACGATGCCTCAGTAGATGCTATCGGATAATTTCGTGAGTTTTCGAGCAACCTAAAACCTTAGGGGAAGTGCGCCCATGTGGGAGACTCGATCTATGCAGATTTCCGTCCAACTTCCCCACGACATAGCAGAGCAGGCCGAAGAGGTGCAGAAGGTCGACCCGGAGTTTTTGAGCCGGGTCGTGCTCTATGGTCTCACTCGCCGATCGATTTATCACGAGCTGCGTGAGCGCAGCCTGGACCAACCCTCCGACGGCCTACCCGCCGAACGCGCCACATAAAGGGCTTGACTCTCCCGGTGCACCTCAATAAGAACTAAGGGCAAGTAGGGCACGTGCTTGCACGCCGAAGGCCGGCGTGCGCGCCTTGCAGTGCCGGGAGGGAGGACATGAGCGACGCCCCGCCAAAAAATCCCCGAGAGGGCGACGGTGAATTGGCGAAACGCGTTCTCCGCGCGAAGTATCTGGACTACTGTTCCTCTCAAGTCGCTGAGCACCTACTTAGGCTTTCGCCAGACGAGATCTACGTACTTGCTCAAGAAGCACTTCGTGCCTACGGCCGGGAAAGTGAGCCCTCCTACGAACAGATGGTGCGACTGGCAACTGAGGGTGTCTCCCAACGCCTCACGCTTCCACTGTTCGAACAATGGGCCGATGAGTATGAGCGGGATCCAGCCCGGTACGACGATCAACTGATCGGTCTTTGGGAAAGCGAACTGGACGAGGCGACCTAGTCAGAAGGGTGCTCAGAAAGGGGGGCGGGTCGCCCTTCTAGAACGGCAGGTCGTCGTCCGGGTCGGAGATCGGTGCCGGCGGCGGAGAGCTGGGCTCGTCCTGATCGTTGCTGCCCCGGCCACCTCTACCTCCATCGGGGGTGGATCCGAGCATGACCATCTCGTTCACGACGATGTCGGTCCAGTATCTCTTCTGACCGTCCTTTTCTGTTTCTGAATGCTCGACACGCCCTTCGACGTAGAGTCGGTCACCCTTCTTGACCCATTGGTCGACGATATCGACGAGGCGGCCGAAGAAAGTCAGACGGTGCCACTCGGTCTTCTCCTTCTGTTGTCCTGAGCTGTCTTTCCACTGGCGGCTCGTGGCCAGGGACACCTTCGCCACTTGGCCACCCGAAGAGGTGGCTCGGACGTCCGGGTCGCTCCCCACGTTTCCGATGAGCATGACCTTGTTGAGGGACCGGCTCATTATCGTGCACTCCTTGGAGATCGCTATAGGGTCGCGCGCCATTTCGGCTGTGGGGCGCCACAAGGTACCAAGGGCTCCGAGCGGGCGCTATGGGCGGGTGGCGCCTCCCGAACGGCCCTCCTAGCTTTTGCTTGATGGCCCCCATTGGGGCGCCTTCCCACCATGGATCTGGCTGAGCTAGCGATGAGTGATTTTCAGTACATTCGAGTGGAGTGGGACGGGGAGTTGGCGATGGTCGTGATCGACCGGGCCGAGAAGCTCAACGCCCTGAATGCTGAGGTGGTTCGCGAGCTGGGGGACGTCTTCCGCGATCTCAAGGACGACGACGACGTCCTGGGAGTGATCCTGACTGGGGCGGGTGAGAAGGCCTTTGTCGCCGGGGCGGACATTGGCGAGCTCGCTCAGTTGACACCGCTCACCGGGATGACGGTCAGCCGAGAGGGGCAGCGAATTTTTACCGATATTGAGCGTTTTCCGAAGCCTGTACTGGCCGCAATCGGAGGGTACGCCTTGGGTGGCGGATGCGAGCTGGCTCTCGCGTGCCACCTCCGAGTCGCCAGCGAAAATGCCCGCTTTGGGCTTCCTGAGGTGGGGCTCGGCACCATACCCGGGTACGGCGGAACGATGAGGCTCGCCAGGGTCGTTGGGTTCGGTCTCGCCGTGGAGATGATCCTGACCGGCGCCATGGTCGACGCAGAGAGGGCTGAGCGGATCGGACTGGTGAGCGCCGTCTATCCCCAAGCGGCGCTTCTCGATCAGGCGAAGACGTTTATGCGCGGGATTACGAAGAACGGCCCGGTCGCTGTTCGGATGGCGTTGGAGTCCATTTACTTGGCGCAAAATTCAGCCCCCGCCGACGCCGCGAGCTTCGAATCCGCACTGTTCGGATTGCTCGCTTCCACGGCCGACATGAAAGAGGGAATGACGGCCTTTCTCGAGAAGCGCAAGGCGGCGTTCAAGGGCGAATAACCCGGGCTGGAGACGGGTGGTTGTAGGGCCCTCGCACCGTTAAATTTCCCCATGATTTCAAGACTTTTCCTGGCATCGCTTCCTTGCACCTGAGCGTGCTGAAAATTCGGCGTTTTCGCAACCTCGGTGACCAGGAGCTTTCCTTCCCTCCAGGGGGCGTGGCGGTCATCGGCTCGAACGCTCAAGGGAAGTCGAATCTGCTTGAGGCTATCTACTATCTGGAGACCTTCCGTTCGTTTCGGGGCGCTCGTATGGAGCACCTCATCGCATTTGGGGAGGATGTCTTCCGGGTGGCTGGTCGAGTGGTTACCACAGGCGACCCGGAGGGCTCTGGGACTGAGGTCGCTGCGGCGTATGAGGGATCGAGTCGTCGTCGTAAGGTGACGATCGACGGTGCGGAGCCGGAGCGCATCGGGGATGCGGTCGGGAGGCTGGGTGCCGTGATCTTTTCGCCGGCCGATGTCGGCATCGTGAACGAGGGACCGTTCCGTCGTCGCCGATTCTTGGACGTGGCCCTTTCGCTGAACCATCCAGGATACCTGGTGGCTCTTCAGGCCTTCCGGCACGCGCTGGCGCAGCGGAACGCGGCCCTTCGCACGGATCAGCCCGTGGCGGTAGTGCGGGCGTGGGATGAGCCCCTCGCCAGGAGCGCGGCGACCGTGATGGGGGCTCGGCACCGATGGGTCGCCGAATGGCGGGACGCGTTCCGCGGGTACTACGAGGAGGTGAGTGGGGTGGACTCGGCGACGATGACGTACATGCCCAAGGTCTCCCTGGAGGACTGGCATGAGGATGGCATCTACCGGGTGTGCCGAGACGCTCTGGACGCTCGCTGGGCCGTCGATCTTCGGCGCAGAAGTACGAGTGCCGGACCGCATCGGGACGAACTCCTGCTCGCGCTCGTCGACGGCGAGAGTGAGATAGAAGTGAGGGAGTTCGGCTCTGGAGGGCAACGCCGGACCGTCGCGCTCGCTCTCCGGTTGGTAGAGGGTGATGCGATCCGCAAGGCGAGGGATAGTGCTCCGGTTCTCCTTCTCGACGACGCGTTCGCTGAGTTGGACGACGGTAGGAGAGAGAGGGTTCTTGGGCTGATGGGGCGAGGCCGCTTCGGTCAGGTCATCCTCACTGCGCCCAAGGAGAGCGACGTCCCCCTCCGGGGCGACGTGCTTCCTCGATGGGGCATCAACGATGGACGGATCTGCGCGTGAACAGGGCCGGTCCGACGCGGGTGGGGGATCTCCTCGATGGCGTTTTGGCGAAGCGCGGCGTCGGTGCGCAGATCCAAAGGATTGGTGCGCTCGACATCTGGTCGGGTGCGGTGGGGGAGAAAATTGCCGAAGTGACGAACGCGAGAACGGTGGCAGCGTCGACGCTGTTCGTTGAAGTGCGGAGCAGTGCCTGGCTCATGGAATTGAGCCTCATGAAGGAGGCTCTGTTGGAACGGGTCAATGCTGAGTTGGGAGGGGAGTGGACGATCGATCGGATCGTCCTGACGCTGATGGAGGGAGATGGATCGTAACCACCCGCGGGATGGTTCTCAGTCCTGACCCATAAAGGAGTGTGCTGTAAATGGCGAAGAGAGGCGACAAGAAAGAGGCCGACACGAAGACGAAAGGCGACTACACGGCCGGACAGATCACGGTACTCAAGGGGCTCGAGGCCGTTCGCAAGCGACCCGGAATGTACATCGGGTCGACGTCCGCCCGGGGACTGCACCACCTCGTTTACGAGGTTGTCGACAACTCCATCGACGAGGCGATGGCGGGCTTCTGTACGGAGGTGAGCGTCACGCTACGTGAGGATGGCTCCGTCGTGGTTCAGGACAATGGCCGGGGAATCCCGGTCGATATACACCCCGTAGAGGGTGTGCCCGGTGTGGAGGTCGCCATGACGACGCTCCATGCGGGCGGGAAGTTCGACAAGGACTCCTACAAGGTATCGGGCGGGCTCCATGGTGTCGGCGTAAGCGTTGTGAACGCGCTTTCGGAGTGGCTGGAGGTGGAGATCACGAGAGATGGCGGGCGGTACCATCAGCGCTACGTCAGGGGGATCAAGGACACGGAGCTCAAGACGCTTGGGAAGGCCAAGGGCAGCGGAACCCACGTGACCTTCATGCCGGACCCGGAGATTTTTACTGAGCTGGCGTACAACTTTGAGACGCTCAACAATCGTCTCCGTGAGCTCGCGTTCCTCAACAAGGGGCTGAAGATCGTACTCACCGACGAGCGGGATGGCGCCGAGGAGATCCATCAGTACGAGGGTGGACTCGCCTCATTCGTCGAGCATGTGCGGGGTAGCCGTCAGCCGCTTCACGAAAAGATCGTCTACTTCGAGGCCAGCCGTGAGGAGGCCGACATCGAAGTGGCCATGCAGTACGATGACGGCTTCAGCGAGCACACGCACACCTTCGTCAACAACATCAACACGCATGAGGGTGGGGCCCATCTGACGGGGCTCAAAGCCGCCCTTACGCGGACCATCAACGACTATGCCCGGCGGAACAAGCTGTTCAAGAAGGGGGAGGAAAGCTTGTCGGGCGACGACGTGCGCGAGGGCCTCACATGTATTCTCAGCGTGAAGGTCATGGAGCCCCAATTCGAGGGCCAGACCAAGACCAAGCTCGGGAACAGCGAGGTGCGGGGTGCCGTCGAAGCCGCCATCAATGAGTACCTCGGGATCTTCCTGGATGAGAATCCCAAGGCGGCCAGGTCGATCATCGAGAAGTCACTGTCGGCCGCGCGGGCTCGAGAGGCCGCCCGGAAAGCCAGGGATCTGGCTCGCAAGAAGAGTGCCCTCGAAGGAGGCGTTCTCCCGGGCAAGCTTGCGGACTGTTCCATCTCTGATCCAAGCCTGTGCGAGATCTACTTGGTCGAGGGAGACAGCGCCGGCGGAAGCGCGAAGCAGGGCAGGGACCGGTCCTTCCAGGCCATCCTGCCGCTCAAGGGCAAGATCCTGAACGTGGAGCGCGCACGGTTCGACAAGATCCTCTCGAACGTAGAGATTCGGGCGATGATCACCGCCATCGGATGCGGCATCCGGGAGGACTTCAAGATCGACAAGGCGCGTTATCACAAAATCATCATCATGACCGACGCGGACGTGGACGGTGCTCACATCCGCACTCTCCTCCTCACCTTCTTCTTCCGGCAGATGAGGGACTTGATCGAGGAGGGCTACATCTACATCGCCCAGCCGCCGCTGTATCGCGTGGCGAAGGGGAAGAAGGAGCATTACGCGTACTCAGAGGAGGAGCGCGAGGACTTCATCAGCCGCCTGTCCAATGGGAAGGCCGACGGTGAGACGCGTGGCATTCATATCCAGCGCTACAAGGGCCTTGGAGAGATGAACCCGGACCAGCTCTGGCGCACGACCATGGACCCGGAGGCCCGGACGATCTACCAAGTGACGGTGGAAAGCGCGTCCGAGGCCGACCTGATCTTCAGTCAGTTGATGGGGGACGAAGTAGAGCCACGGCGGAGGTTCATTGAGGCCAACGCCAAGTACGTCAAGAATCTGGACGTGTAGGATATCCCGGTGACGGACCCCAAGCGCCTTAACATGCAGCAGTTGGTCTCGTACCTGGCGGAGAACGCCGGGCACTGGATCGAGAGTCAGCGTGCCCAGCACCGGGTGCATGCGGACCCCCTCCCTGACACGACCGTGGCCGCCCTCGGTGGCTTCTTCGAGCAGGAGACGCTGGATCGGGCGAGGATCAGGCACGTCGCCAGCATCGACAATCCTCCCTTCTACAGGGAGTTCGAAGAGGCCGGAGAGTCGTTTCCCTTAGACTTCAAGGTCTGGGCCGCCATCACGTTCGGGGACGTCATTCTCGTGAACGGCGAGCAGGTACCAGGGCCGCCGTCCCATTCGGTCGTCTTCCACGAGATGGTCCATGTGGTCCAGTATGACG
>Ga0310121_10000084_pt1 | contig 88900 bp, 84 predicted proteins | sample CB27_Tmax_986_MG_FD_203504 | JGI IMG/M metagenome (GOLD analysis project Ga0310121, IMG submission 203504) | Marine microbial communities from Western Arctic Ocean, Canada - CB27_Tmax_986 | ecosystem: Environmental > Aquatic > Marine > Oceanic | place: Canada: Western Arctic Ocean | collected... | reverse complement strand
TTCGACGCGGACTTCCGTGGGACGCCCCAACCCATGGCGCACACCGCGTTCAGCTTCAACTGGACGTGGGACGGATCAGAGACCGTGCTCATGTCGCGCACCACGGACGAGATTGGCCAGATTCAACCGACGCGAGCTCAGTTTGAAGGAGGCCAGGACAATTCTATTCAGCCGTGGAGGGTCGAGAGCGACGGGAGCGTGCACAATGGGCTCTCTTAAGCTTCTCCCGGTCCTGATCCTCCTTGGGCCAGCGGCCGCGCTAGCGCAGTCGCCCACCTTTGGTCTGGGAAGGACCCCGACCGCAGAAGAAATTCTCGCCTGGGATATCTCCATCAGTCCTACGGGAGAGGAACTCCCCCCGGGGCGTGGAACGGCCACCGAAGGCGCGGTGGTCTATCTGGTGAAAGGGTGCGTCGGATGCCACGGGGTGGCAGGGACGGATGGCCGTGCCCCCAGGTTGGTAAAACGCGACGTGGGACCAGATGCCAACCCCTGGGCATTGGGGCGAATACTGCCGATCCGCTCGCCGTACGCGACAACGGTATGGGATTACCTCAATCGCGGCATGCCTCTCGGTGACGAAGGAATCCTCACGGCCGATGAGGTCTACGCACTGACAGCCTATCTGCTCAACTTGAACGGTCTGATCGCGGACGACGAGGTAATGGACGCCCAGAGTCTGCCGATGGTGGAGATGCCAAATGTTGATAACTGGGCTCCGCTACCGGATTGGGAGCCCGGAACGCCAAGGCTTTCAGGTTACCCCTACTAGCCCATCGCCACCAAAAAGCCGGAAGCCCAGTCCCTCTTGGACTCCCGGCCAATGAGCCGGGTGGGTCTCGAACCCACGACCTACGGATTAAAAGTCCGTTGCTCTACCAGCTGAGCTACCGGCTCCGGAGGTAAAACTAGCCGCTCCGACCTCCAAGCTCCACGGTCCCAACTTGGCGGCGATCCCTCAGTCCCCCACCAGTCTTGATGAACCACCCCGACATGCCACCAAGCGCTCCTGGCCCAAGGGAGCACAAGGCATCGCGCTGTAAACATATATTTACATACCCAAATGTTTCTTTCCTCCTTGGATAGGAGAGACCGGACCGCCCCCCCCTGATCCGAGGCCTCAGGGCCAGTGGAGCTGTCCAAGGCGGACGAGGCCGAAGACAGCCCAAAAATCGAGCTTGGGCGAGACTTTTCTGGCTTTTAGAAATCTAGAGTCGACATTCCTCAGTAACGGCACCATCTTCCGGGGAGCAAAAAATGTTGCGCTAAATTCACCGCAGATGTAGCGTTGATAGAGAGTTGCGTGCGAGGACTCCATCACTGGCATCCCCGATCCCGTTGTTGAGGCGGTGGAGTCTGTTGCCCTAATGGTGCCAACCGGGCCTTACGTCCGACCCGGAGTGGAACTGATCTCGTGGTGGACGGGCGACGAAGTACCGTTCGTGGACTTTCAGGGTGTGAATCCCGTAGCTAGCTTCGCCGGGGTTTCCCATGTCGACGGCTTACTCGGCAAGGCGTTCGGCTTCGGCGGTTCGAACGCCCAAATCGAAATCGACGACTCCTCGACTTTGCAGCCCACAGTCTTCACGGTCGACCTCTGGGCAGAGCGACAGGGTCCCGGCGCAAACAGTGACAATACGTACGGGAACATGCTGGTCCAAAAAGCCATTGATGACGCGGCACTGAACGGCCCACTCTGGTCATATTTCGTTTCCTGGAGAGCCAACGGCCATATCGCCGCCAGCGTGTACTTTGACAATGATCCCACCAGTGTCAATTCGGCGGTAAGAATCGTAAGCACGCACTCGTTCTTGGACACCCCTCCGATCTTCATCGCTCTTACCGTCGATGGCGCGGCCGACGCCCATGTTGTGACGCTCTACGTCAATGGCGAGGTGGAAGGCACGTTCGACGCAGTTGGACTGGGTTCTGTGGTGTACGGCACAGGCTCTACGGTGATAGGCGCCAATTACAGAGCAGCGCGAAACGCCAACTTCCCAAGGATCTTCCAAGGGATCCTCGACGAAGTCGAGATCTTCAGCACTGCGCTGACCCAAGCCGAGATTCAGGCGATTTATGCGGGTGGCAAGTGCAAAACCGACAATGAGGCCCCCATCGTAGGCTCAGTTACAGGTGCCCAGTCGACGAGGGCAGCACCTTCGAGACCTCCGTGTCTTTCACCGACGACGACTCAGATTCGTGGACCGCTACCGTGGATTACGGTGACGGAACCGCGGAAGGTGCCCCGGTAAATGGCACCAGTGTCTGGCTTTCTCACGCTTATGTCCAAGACGGCACCTATACAGTCACAGTTGCCGTGACGGACGATGCAGGGGCAGTAGGGCCCAACTCAGGTTCGGTCGTCGTGAATAACGTGACCCCCACCGTCGATGCCGGTCCCGATGCTACGGTCTTCGAGAGCGGCACGTTCGAAAGCGCCGGTTCCTTCACGGACCCAGGAACAGCAGACTCTTGGAGCGCGACGGTCAACTAAGCGGACGGCAACGGCAGCGGGGACCAGCCGCTCACGGTGTCGGGAATGAACTTCAATCTTTCCCACACCTACACCGGGCACCAGTGCAGCCCCTTCGCGGTAACCGTTACGGTGACGGACGGCGGCGGTGGAGAGGGCTCAAGCACTGCCCAGGTGACCGTCAACTACGAGTATGAGCTTTCGGTCCACAAGGCCAACGTGAGGCTCGATCGTAGACGCAGACACAGGTCGAACCGAGATCACTTCGACGTGGAGAGCAGGGTCCCGCTCAGCGTACTCGATTGCTTCAATCCGGAAACCGATGCCGTGACGGTCTCGTTCCAGGGCCTTGAGTGGGTAATCGATGCCGAATTTTTCGTTCGTAAGGACGACGAGTGGGAGTTCAAGGGGCCGCGGCGCGAAGCAGGTGCCCGGAAGTTCGACCTCCGCGATGACGGTCGCTTCAAGATCCAAGCCAGGTACCGGAACATTGATTTGGATCGTGCCGACTTCCCTGGCGTGGTGGGCTTCTCCGTCTCGATCGGGCCGGCCAGCGGTGACACGGAGATACAACTCGACCAGCATGGGCGCCTGAGGAAAGAGAGACCAAAGCGCTTTCGCTGCCCTTGGGGAAGATAATGAGCCGACACCGCCGTCAGCAGGAGACGGGATCTCCGGCCTAGGAAACCGCGGGGGCGTCCTCACCATGTGAGGACGCCCCCGTCGCGTTTCCGGAACACGGACGGGGACGGACTACTGTTACCACCTACCCCCACCGCCCACTCACAGCTCCAACCCGTACTGCAGTCCCAGGAACGTCTGCCGGTGATGCGGCGTGGCTCCCAGCCGCTCCAACGCGGCGCGGTGCTCCTCAGTACCGTAGCCCATGTTGTGATCCCAACCGTACCCGGGATATCTCACGGCCAGTCTGGCCATGAGCCGATCCCGGCACACCTTCGCCACGATCGAAGCGCACGCCACTGAGTGCACGAGCGCATCACCGCCGACCAGGGCCTCGTGCTTCCACCGGAGGGACTTCATCGGCAGGCCATCCACCACAACGTGATCCGGCTTGCGCGACAACCTGCCTAGGGCCCGGTTCATGGCCCATGCGGTCGCCACGAGGATGTTGGCGCGGTCGATTTCACGGACTGACGCGGCCCCGAGCGTGACGCCCTGGGCACGGGCCAGGATCAGTGCGGAGAGCTCTTCCCGCTCCACCCGGCCGAGCGCCTTGGAGTCGGTAGCGCCCTCGATCTCGGTGCCTTCCGGAAGGACGACGGCGGCCGCAACCACCGGCCCTGCGAGCGGGCCGCGTCCCACCTCATCGACGCCGGCTACCCCCAAAAGACCTCGGCTCCAGAACCGCCTCTCATACTCGAGGAGGTCGTGGAGCCGTTCGATTCCTGCTTCGTCCGGCGACGGGGCCGGTGCGCTCATCGTGTTAGCGCCGTGTACCTACGAGGTCCGCTTCTCCTGGATGCGCGCCGCCCTGCCTCGAAGCCCCCTCAAATAGTAGAGCTTGGCACGCCGTACGCGCCCGCGGCGGACCACCTCGACCCCCGTTACAGTCGGCGCGTGGAGCGGGAACACACGCTCGACGCCAACCCCGCTGGAGATCTTGCGGACTGTGAACGTCTCACCCGTTCCACCGCCGCGACGCCCGATACACACACCCTCGAAGGCCTGAATGCGCTCCTTAGAGCCCTCTCGGACGTTATAGAGCACCCGAACCGTATCACCGGGAGCGAAGTCGGGGGAGTCGTCCCTCAACTCCGCCTTCTCTAGCTCTTGGATAAGATCAGACATGTCACTTCCTCGTGGTTCGGGCGAACGTCCCGTTCGTCGGTAGCCTTTAAGGTAATCGACGTCTAACGGCCGGTGAAGAGGGCGTCGGGGAGGGTTGGTACAGTTCGATTACACGGGTTACTCGCCCTCCCACTCCTCCGTACGCCGCCTCGCTTCGGCCTCGCGCCACTCTTCGATCTTCTGGTGATCCCCCGTCCGAAGGACCTCAGGAACGGCGTGTCCACGATACTCCGGGGGCCTCGTATAGGACGGAGCGCTGAGCGACGCACCGTCGTAGAAGGAGTCGGTCGCCGCAGAGTCGTGGTCGCCTATCGCTCCGGGGAGGAGCCGGACCACCGCGTCCGCGACCGCGAGCGCTCCGATCTCTCCCCCGGACAGTACGAAGCGGCCCAGAGAGATCTCTTCGGTGGCGAGGTGGTCGGCCACCCGTTGATCGACGTCCTTGTAGTGACCGCACAGGAGCGTGAGGTCCGGTTGCACGGCATACCGAACCGCGTCCTCATGGCTAAAGATCTTTCCACGAGGGGAAAGGAGCACGACCGGACCCTTCGTGGCCAGACTGTCGACCGCCTCGAAGAAGGGCTCGGGCTTCATAACCATCCCCGCCCCCCCTCCGTACGGCGTGTCATCCACCGTCTGGTGAGGATCGGTCGTGAACGCTCGGAGGTCCACGACCCGATAACGCACGAGCCCCGCCTCGGCCGCACGAGCAGGAATGCTCTTGGCCAACGGCGTCTCGAAAAACTCAGGAAAAATCGTGACGATATTGATCGTTATTGGATCGTGACCGCCCACGCTAAACCTCCAAGAGGCCCGGGGGTGGGTCGAGAACGATGCGGTTGTCCGCCACGCTCACCGATTGGACCATCTGCGAGATATATGGGATCATGAAGGTCTTGTCCGCACCCCGGATTTCCAAGAGGTCGGCTGGCCTCAACTCGTAAACCTCAATGACCTCGCCAATCGGCTCGCCCTCGACGGTGAAGACCTCCATGCCGAGGAGGTCGTGGTAGAAGGTCTCACCCCCCTCCAACTCTTCGAGTTGCTCCACGGCACGCAAGACATACCGGTCCAGCAGATCCTCCATTCCACTCCGGTCGTGGACCCCTTCGAAACGAACCAGGAACCCACGGCGATAAGCACGACTCGTCTCGATTCGCAGCGTCGGTGCGTCGATGGGCAGATCGCCGTTCGCGTCACCCAGGTACAGATCCACCCCGGGAGCAAACGTGCTCTCGGGGTGGTCGGTCAGTGGCCATATGAAGATCTCGCCCTTGGTGCCGTGGGCCTTGTTGAGGTGCCCCACGACCAGATGTTGCGGTGCGTCGGCCTTACCCATGACGGTGCGCGCAGGAAGTTACTTCGACTTCTTTTCCTTCGGCTTGACAGCCGGCGGCTTCTTCACGGCTGGTTTCTTCTTGGCGGCAGGTTTCTTTTCTTCCGCGACCTCCGCTTCAGGCTCGGCCTCTTCTTCGACAGCCTCGACCTCGGGCTCAGCCGCTAATTCAGCGGCGGGCTCCTCTTCAGCAGCCTCCGCTTCGGGCTCAGCCACTTCTTCAGCGGCGGGCTCCTCTTCAGCAGCCTCCGCTTCGGGCTCAGCCACTTCTTCAGCGGCGGGCTCCTCTTCAGCAGCCTCCGCTTCGGGCTCAGCCACTTCTTCAGCGGCGGGCTCCTCTTCAGCAGCCTCCGCTTCGGGCTCATCTTCGACGGCCTCTTCAGCCTCTACCTCAGCCGCAGCCGCGCTCGCTGCTTCCTGGGCAACCGCAGCAGCAGCAGCAACCTCACGGGCCTTGGTCTCCGCCTCGCGGCGTACCTGAGTGGCTGCCGCCTTGAGGGCCTTCGCCTCCTCGGGATCGATCTCGCCGACCGCTACCTTGTCGTCCCCACCCTTGCGGGCCTTGTTCAGTAGTGTGCGGACCGTGTCGGACTGCTCGGCACCTTTCTTGATCCACACGTCGGCCTTCTCCAGGTCCACGACAATGCGCGCCGGGTTCGTCAGGGGCTTGTAGTACCCAAGAGTCTCCACGAAGCGACCATCCCGTGGTGCCGCGGAGTCGGCTACTACGATGCGATAATGAGCCTGCTTTTTCCGGCCCATGCGGCGAAGTCGAATTCTTACGGACATATGCGCTTTCCGGTTCGTCCTTTGTCGCCGGTCAGTCCGGCGACTTTCCAAGTGATCAGATGGGCAACATACCCTTCATCTGTTTCATGAACTTCCTGGTCTCCTTGAACTGCTTGAGTAGCCGATTCACTTCGGACACCGGCCGCCCACTGCCCTTCGCGATTCGTGCCCTCCTCGATCCGTCCAGGATCTCCGGCTTGATTCGCTCAGCCCTCGTCATCGAAAGGATGATCGCCTCGACATGCTTCATCCTCTTCGGATCGATTCCCCCGGCCGGTATCGCCCGCGCCGCCCCGGGAATCATCTTCAACAACTTCTCCACCGGACCCATCTTCTGGACCTGGCGCATCGCGGTCAAGAAGTCCTCCAAGGTAAAGCGACCCTTGAGCATCTGCTGCTGGAGCTTCTCCTGCGCTCCAGCGTCCAACGCCTGCTCCGCCCGTTCCACCAAACCGACCACATCCCCCATCCTGAGGATGCGCCCGGCCATGCGATCCGGATCGGTCAATTCCAGATCGTCTACTGTCTCCCCGACTCCTACAAACTTGATCGGTTTCCCGACCACTCCCCGAATCGAGAGCGCCGCTCCGCCCCGAGCATCACCGTCCATCTTGGTGAGGATCACACCGGTCAGGCCCAACGCCTCGTCGAAGCCCTCAGCGATATTCACCGCCTCTTGGCCGGTCATGGCGTCCGCCACCAAGAGAATCTCCTGCGGCGCCAAGTCCGCCTTGAGCCGGCGAAGCTCTTCCATCATCGGCTCGTCGATCTGGAGCCGCCCTGCCGTATCCACGATCAGCACAGTCCTGCCGTCACGCCGAGCGACTTCCACGGCGGCGTTCGCCACGGCAACCGGATCTTCATCCGACCCGCCCTGGTGAACCGGCACACCAACCTGCTCCCCCAGCGTAGCCAACTGATCGACAGCGGCAGGCCGGTACAGGTCACAAGCGGCCAGCAAGGGCGCTCTGCCCTCACCCGCCAACCGCTTCGCCAGCTTCGCCGCCGTGGTGGTCTTGCCTGATCCCTGCAGGCCCACCACCAAGATCACGGTCGGCACCGACGACGCCCACTCGAGCGTAGCCTTCCCTTCGCCCAACAGATTCGCCAACTCGTCATGGACGATCTTGACGATTTGCTGCCCCGTCGAAACGGACTTGATCACCTGCTCCCCGAGAGCCCGTTCCTGCACGCGCTCAAGGAACTCCCGCGTCACCTTATAGTTGACGTCCGCCTCGAGGAGAACCCGCCGGACCTCGCGAAGTCCGTCCCGGATCATGGGCTCCGTGATGACGCCCCGCTGCCGGAACTTCCCAAGAACGCTGTCTAGCTTGTTGCCGAGTTCGTCGAACATCGGCGCCCGGTCCTCCTCGTTGGCAATCCACCCAATCCCTTACCGCCCAATCCCTTACCGCGGATGCCCGGACGAATGGATGTGACAAAGCTTAGAAAGATAAGAGTATAGGCGGACGGACGGTAGATCGCTTCCCTTCAGACCCGGATGATCTGGCTCCTGCGGGTCCCCACGGAAACCATCTGAATGGGCGTCTCCGTGAGTTCCTCGATGCGATCGAGATACCGGCGGGCGGCGGGCGGCAATTCCTCTATGGAGCGGGCCTTCCGAGTCGAGGTCTCCCAACCCGGAAGCGCCTCGTAGATCGGCTCCGCCTCCGCCATCTGCCAAGTGTCGGCCGGGAATTCACGGACCTCACCGCTCAGCGTGCGATACGCAGTCGCAATCGAAATCTCGGGGACCGTATCGAGGACGTCCAACTTGGTCACGGCCAGCCCAGTCAGGCCATTTACGCGCGCCGCGAAGCGGGCGAGCACGCCGTCGAACCAACCACACCGGCGAGGCCGCCCCGTCGTCGCCCCGAATTCTCCGCCCAACTCCCGAAACTTTTCGTCCATCTCGGGCTCGAATCCCGTCGGAAGGGGCCCATTCCCCACACGCGTCGTGTAGGCTTTCATCACGCCGACTACCGCGTCGATCGCGGTGGGCCCGATCCCTGAGCCCGTCGCGGCCCCACCTGCGGTCGTGTTCGAGGAGGTTACGAACGGGTAGGTGCCGTGATCCAAGTCGAGCGCCGTGCCCTGGGCTCCCTCGAGGAGCACGCCTTTGCCGCCTCGGAGGGCCTCCATGATCTCGAGGCCCGTATCTGTGGCGAGCGCGTGGAGGCGCTCCCCGGCCAGCAGAGCCTCATCGACCATCGCACCGATATCGCCGGAGAGCTCTCCCCCCAGCACCTGGGCACCTCGGCGCGCCCTCTCGACTCCTTCCTCGACGATCGTGGCAACGCGGTCGGGGCTGGCGAGATCGGAAACCCGAAGACCCCTCCGCCCCGCTTTTTCTTCGTAAGCCGGTCCGATCCCTCGCCCCGTCGTTCCGATCTTCTGCTCCACCCGATCCTCCGAAATCTGGTCCAGCAGTCGGTGATAAGGCATCACCAGGTGCGCCCTCTGGCTCACGCCGACCCGCCCCTCGACGCTGATGCCACGAGCCTTCAGCTCGTCGTACTCTTCACCGAAACCGAGAGCGTCTATGACCACCCCGTTACCCAGAAGACAGCGTTTTCCAGGGTGGAGGATTCCCGAGGGAATCTGGTGCAGAATGAATTCATCCTCTCCGACATGGACGGTGTGGCCGGCGTTGGCCCCACCCTGGTAGCGGGCAACCACGTCCACGTCATCGGCGAGGACATCGACAATCTTACCCTTCCCTTCGTCGCCCCACTGGCAACCCAAAACGACCATGCAGCTGCCGGACGTTCTACCTTTAGACACGGCATTATTCCGCGTTGGAAAGGCCCAAAAGGCCCTTGAACTAGAAAGAAAAAAGCTCATTCCGGGGGAAATGGGCTCTGGGTGGTGCATCCTTTAGGAAAAGCTAGAACCGTGTGGATTCATCGTCAACGACAGCCGGCTTTGGAAGCCGGTTCGGTGGACAGACCGGCCTCGGAAGCCGGTTCTTTAGACGGAAGGAGTTCCCACCGCTTCGAGTCCCGCACGATCGAGCACGCTGGCCACAGTCTCCCGCTCGTCGTCGGGCAACGGCCGGAGAGGGGGGCGTGGCTCTCCTCCCCGCAGTCCGAGAAGATCCAACCCCATCTTCACGCCCGGAACGCCCATCCCGGCCACGATCTCGTCATGCACTGGAGCCACGATTCCCTGAATTCTTTCTGCCTCGGCCGAATCATCCGCCTTGTGGGCCGCGTGGATCGCGGCGGACGGACCAGGTGCCAGGTTGGCAACTGCGAGGATCCCCCCAGAGGCACCCAACTCAAGGCCACCGTACAAGGCTGAGCCACTTCCAACGAAGACCTGGAATTCGTCCGGCGTACGGGCCACCAACTCGCCCACCAACTCAAGGCTTCCCCTCGAGTCCTTGAGCCCCACGATATTGGCGATCTTGGCGATCTTGGCGATCAGATTGGTGGAAAACTCCAGCGTGCTCATGCGCAGCGGCACCTGATAGAGGATGACCGGAATCGGAGATGCTTCTGCAACTGCCCGATAATGGTCCACCAGTGCGACATCCGTCATTGCTCCCCGATAGAACGCGGGTGGCTGCACAAGTACGGCGTCGGCACCCTTCTCGGCGGCCTCCTTGGAGCGGGCGATCGTCGTCCTCGTAGACTCCGCTCCAGTTCCAGCCACCACCAGGCGGTCTTCCGGAACCAGATCACGGGCGCCTTCGAGCAGGACCATCCGCTCGTCCTCGTCCAGCAGCACGGCCTCTCCGGTGGATCCTCCTACGACGATCCCTCTGACCGGATGGGCCAGAAAGCTCCGCAGGTTCGCCCGGAAACCCACCAAATCCACCTCGCCCGTTACCGGGTCGAAGGGTGTCGTACAGGGTACGAAAACTCCCGAGAGATCGACGCTCACGCGCTGAGGTCGCCCACCGTATTCGCTGGCTCGGCGGCCCGGGGCATTGGGTTTGTTCTCCCTTGGCCAAGCATGTTCATCTTGAGGTCGAAGTCGCTCGGGTTGTTGGCATTCGCCTTGGCTACTGCGAAGGTCACGAGGCCGTCGTTTGCCAGATCCATGAGGTCCTGATCGAAAGTTTGCGATCCATACTGCTCCCTCCCGTCATGGATGAGGCTGAGGATCTCATCCATGCGCTCCCGGTCACCCTCGTGGGGAATGAGATTGGTGGCCAATTGACGTACTTGATCGTGGGAGATCTTCTGCTCGGTGAGCGGAACCAGCTCTCCGTTCAACCGTGCTCGAACAAAATCGCTGGCCTTGACATGGATATCACTTGCCCCATCCTCGATCGCTTTCTTGAACATCTCATTCATCAGCGTCGCACCCTTGGCATGTCGTCAGCGAGTTAGATAACAACCCTATTCAAAGTTGTGCAATCACAGGGCGGAACGCCAACTGATTCCCATACGGCTGCGAGCTTCAGCCAACGTCTCGCGAGTCACAGCGCGCGCGCGATCGGCTCCTGCCTCCAGAATGTCACGCACTTCGGAGGTGTGAGCTCGGAGGTACTCGGCACGCTCCCGGAACGGAGCGCACTCACGCACTAGGCTGTCGGCGAAGATTCGCTTGCAGTCTACGCACCCCCTGGTCCCGGCCCGACATTGCTCCTCAATGTCCGGAATGAGATCCGTATCCGTGATGAGTTTATGGAGCGTGAACACGTTGCACACCTCAGGTCGGCCCGGGTCGTCCCGACGCACGCGCTGCGGGTCGGTCACAGCCGTTCTGACGCGCTCCCACACGCCCTCCACGTCCGCGAGAATCCCGACCGTATTCCCAAGCGACTTACTCATCTTGGCCTCCCCGTCGAGCCCCTTGATCCGGCCGGCTTCGGGGATGATGGCGCCGGGCTCCGGGAAGTATTCCCCGTATCGGGCGTTCCACTTCCGGGCGATGTCGCGCGTGAGCTCCAGATGCTGTCTCTGATCCTCACCCACCGGAACGGCATCCGCCCGATAGACGAGAATGTCGGCCGCCTGCAAAACCGGGTAGTTAAGCAATCCCACGGGGATCGAATCGTACCGCTGCGACTTGTCCTTGTACTGCGTCATCCGTTCGAGGTCGCCGACCGGGGCCACCGTATTGAAGAGCCATGCCAACTCGATGTGTTCCGGCACATCGGACTGAACGAAGAGTGTGCATCGCTCCGGATCTACGCCGACGGCCAAGACGCTGATGGCCATATCCAGCGTCCGAGCCGGAAGATCGGCCGGGTCGCCCTCTCCAAGGATCGCGTGCTGATCCACAATGGTGTAGAAGCACTCATGTTCGTCCTGCATGTGGACCCACTGGCGCAGGGCTCCCAGATAGTTCCCCAAGTGGACCTCTCCAGTGGGTTGAATCCCACTGAGAACCCTTTTCCGCGCCGTCGCCTCACTGGTCTCGTTCATCGCGTAACTTACGTACCGCCCAAGACAATGTGAATGTGCCCGCTCCACCGCGAGTCGACGAAGGTGGGCCGATCCGCTACCCTCGGGCGATGACAAATTTCCTCGCCACAGTTCTGGCGACAGCTCGCAGAGCCGCCGACGCAGCTGCGGCCGTCCACGAGAACCAAGCCGCCTCGGTGGGAATCGACGACGCGGAAGAAAAAGGCCGAGCCGATTATGTGTCGGCGACGGACCTCGCCGCGCAGGAGGCCTGCGTGGCCATCATCCGCGAGAACCATCCGGACCACGCGATCGTCGCGGAGGAAAGCCACTCCGACGATCCGGACGCCACACCGCCAGCCGGGCCGGCCTGGATCATCGATCCCCTCGACGGAACCACGAATTTTCTGCACGGCCATCCGATGCACGCCTCATCCGTGGCATTGGCGATCGATGGGATTCCGGCCGTCGGGGCCGTTTCATGCGCACCCACCGGAGAATGCTGGTGGGCGACTCGCGGCGACGGCGCATGGAAGAATGGCGAATCCATTAAGGTATCGGGGGTCGAGGGGACCGGACGGGCCTTGATCGGAACGGGTTTTCCGTTCAAAACGGAGCACCTCATCGTGGAGTACTCCGCCCAGCTAGTCCGCGTACTCAGCGCCAGCGGAGGCGTCCGCCGGGGGGGGGCTGCCGCCATCGATCTCTGCTACCTCGCGGAGGGCAGGTTCGACGCTTTCTGGGAGCTCTTCTTGAACCCGTGGGACTTCGCGGCAGGATGGGTGATCGTCGAGGAGGCCGGTGGTGTGCTCGGCCGCGTGGAGGGAGGCCCACTGCGACTCTCCTCCGGAACGGTCATCGGGGCCAACTCGCCAGCCATGAAGGGGGCGCTACACGAACTGATCGCGTAGCGCCCCCCTTGGGCTTACTTGGTGATCTTCTTCGTGTCGATTTTTATGCTACGGCCCTTTGCTTCAGGAGCCTTCGGCAACCGGACCGTGAGGATTCCGCTGTCAAAGTCCGCCAGGATGCCATCGGCCTGCACCGTCCGCGGAAGGGTGAATGCCCTGTGGAAGCTTCCATGGCGGCGCTCCCACACATGGTACTTGTGCCCTTCCCCTCCCTCCTTATGCTCCTCCCGCTTCTCCCCATGGATGGTTAGGATATTATTCTCGAGATTGAGGTTGATATCCTCTTCATTCATTCCCGGCAGTTCTGCGGTGAGCAGCAACTCGTCGGTGCTTTCTTCCACGTTCACGGCAGGAATCCAGGAGCCCGTGGGTTCCGGTGAATCCCAGGAATTGCCGAAGACGCGGGACAGCCGGTTCGAAAATAGATCGAGCTCAGGCCACGACGCGAAGGTAGATTTAGGGGTATATCTCATGAGTGCCATGGGATCAGCTCCTTGCTTTGGTTGGTAGTAGACTGTTGAACTCCCGTCGTCTACGGCGTGCATAAGCCGTGCCATGCGGAGACTGTAGCAATGTGTCAAATTGTCATAGAACAACGACTTATGTCGGTGCGTGGGTGCCGACATGACGCCTCGCCTGAGCAGCGATCTGTCGCTTTGGCATACGCCGCAGCGACTTGATATAAGAGGAGAGAAGAAGGTGGACGATCGTGTTGATGTTGGGGTGCTCGGCGCAACGGGCGCTGTGGGCCAAAAGCTCCTCCGGCTACTGGACAAGCACCCTTGGTTCCGCCCGGGCGAAGTCTGTGGTTCCGGAGCCTCAGCGGGCAAAACCCTCGCCGACCGTATAGGAGCTGGCGCGGACTTGCTTTCGCCAGAGACGTTGGGGCTCCGGCTGCAAGCTCCCGACGGCCCGTGGACTTCGTCCATCCTGCTGTCGGCGTTGCCTTCGGAAGCCGCGCAGGAGTTAGAGGTCCAACTGGCGGAGGCCGGCCATCTGGTGGTCAGCAACGCCTCGTCGCATCGGATGGGAGAGCGAGTCCCGCTCCTTATCGCGGAGGTCAACGGTGACCACCTCTCCCTCATCCCCTGCCAGCCTTGGAGCGGCGCCCTGGTTACCAACCCCAACTGCGCCGCGGTCGGCCTCACGGTGGCTTTGGCCCCCCTCCACGAGACTTTCGGAGTCGAGAGTGTGGTCACGACATCATTCCAGGCGATCTCCGGAGCCGGCCTTCCGGGCCCTCCTGCATCGAGCCTGGTGGACAACGTGATTCCCTTCATCGGCGGGGAGGAGCACAAGCTCACCATAGAGCCACAGAAGATCCTAGGTACGCTGACTTCCGAGGGTCTGGAGCCCGCAGCCTTTCCGGTGAGCGCATCCTGCACGCGGGTTCCCGTCTTGGACGGCCATCTGCTTGCCGTTTCGGTGGCCCTGGCCGGCCAGCCCGCCATCGAGGACGTGACCGCAGCCCTCAAGGAGTATCAGGGGTCTGAGGCCTGTCGTGATCTCCCCAGCGCGCCTGAGCGCTTGTTGCAGGTCTTGGCCGCAGACGACCGCCCACAGCCGCGCCTCGACCGCGACCTCGGGCAGGGAATGACCGTGTCGGTCGGCCGTGTCCGGCCGTGTGAGGTCTTGGACGCCAAATTTTTCGTGCTCAGCCACAACCTCATCCGCGGAGCGGCTGGGGCCGCACTCCTGAACGCCGAACTCTGCCACGCACAGGGGGTCCTCGGGAGCGGATGATGACGGATCGACCGCTCCTCACCGAGGTGTGTGCAACGACAACGCCCGGAGACTTCGAAGCTCACAGGGCGCCAGGCGGGGGCACCGTGGCGATGCCGCGCATCCATAAGTTCGGTGGCACCTCCGTGGACGGAGCGGAAAGGCTGAAGGCCCTCGCCGCGATTATTCGTGATCAGGAGAACTGTTCGGTGGTCGTCGTGTCCGCCATGGCCGGCGTCAGCAACGAGCTGAGCCGGTTGGCGGACGCTGCGACGAGGGGCGACGATGAGCACGCTGCAGGGCCCGATTCGTCGACGAGCCTGGCGACGCTGAAGAGGAAGCATCTGGACGCCCTCCAAGCGATCGTGAAGGAAGAGGCTCCCCGCGCGGCCGTGGCGGCGAGGATCGATGAGATCTTCGAGGGGGCCATCGGGCTTCTGGACCAAGGCCCCGGCGGAGAGGCGGAACGCTTCTCAGACGAGCTCATGGCCGTCGGTGAGGACCTCTCGGTCGAGCTCACGGTGGCCGTCCTCCAAGCAGAAGGCATTCCAGCGGCCATCCTGAACGCACGAGAAATTGTTTGGACCAATTCGGAGTTCGGCGCGGCGGTACCGGACTTCGAGTCCATACGAAAACTGGCCCCCAGCAACATTATTCCCCTCGTGGAGGAAGGTTGCGTACCCGTGGTTCAAGGCTTCATCGGAAGCGAGGCCGACGGCGCGACGACCACGCTCGGGCGGGGCGGATCAGACTTCACGGCAACGCTGCTAGGTGCCGCTCTGGGCTCCCCCGAGGTGGTCATTTGGACCGACGTGGACGGAGTCCTGTCGGGAGACCCCGGCCTGGTCCAGGATTCCAGAGTACTCTCGGATATTGGGTCGGAGGAGGCCGTCGAGCTCTCCTGTTTCGGGGCACGCGTCATTCACCCGGCCGCGGCCAAGCACGCCATCGCGAGCGACCTTCCGCTCCGGATCAAGAACTCGTTTGCGCCGGAGCGGCCAGGCACGTTGATCCACTCAGATCGCGGCAAAGCGGCGACCTTCGCTGCGGTGGCCCACAAGACGGACGTCGCGCTCATCCGCGTGAGGGCGTTCCCAACGGCGCTGGCCTACGGCTTTCTGGCGCGGGTCTTCGACGTTCTGGGGCGTCACGGAGTGCCCGTCGATCTGGTGTCCACATCCCATAGCAGTACCGCGTTTACCGTCGACCGTGACGAGGATCTCAGCGCGGTCCGCCGTGCACTGTCGGTCTTCTCCGACGTGGATGTGCTGAGGGATGTAGCCACAGTCACAGTGGTCGGACGAGGCCTGCTCAGAGAGCCCGGGATGGACGCCCTTGTTTTCTGGGCCGTGGAGAAGACCCCCGTCTATCTGATTTCCCAGGCTTCCGACGTCAGCATCAGCTTTGTGGTCGACGAGGCTGAGGCTCCTGAGCTTGTGCGCAGACTCCATCTCTCCCTCATCGAGCTGAAGGAAGGGGCGCGGGAAGAGGCGCTGAAGGAGGAGGTACGGTCGACAGAGGCGCCGATGCAAGAGGACGGGGACGGGCGATGAAACTGGCGCTCGTGGGATACGGCAAAATGGGTCGCGCCGTCGAGGGCGTGGCGTTGGAAAACGGCCACGAGGTGGTCGCCAGGATCGATCCCACCTTGGGCACAGGCGACATCGATTCCGAAACGTTGGGGGGTGCTGAGTTGGCCATCGAGTTCACCGCTCCGGGGGTCGCCGTGGACAATATCACGGCACTCGCAGCGGCCGGTGTCAACGCGGTGGTCGGGACGACGGGATGGCATGAACGCCTGGACGAGGCGACTGCGGCCGTAAACAGCGCCGGAACCGGGATGGTGCACGCGGCCAATTTCTCACTCGGCATCAACCTTTTCTTTCGCTTGGCGCGAGTGGCTGCCAAGATGGCCGACGCGCTTGATGAGTACGATGTCCATATCCGTGAAGCCCACCATCGGCACAAGATCGATCATCCGAGCGGAACGGCCGTCACGCTCGCGGATATCCTCATAGAGGAGTTGGCGCGCAAGGAGAGTTGGTCGGCCGCCCTACCCGATGGTGAACCGCATCCCCAAGTTCTCTATGTAGCCAGTGAGCGGGTCGGGGAGACGGCGGGATCGCACCTCCTCGGGCTGGAAGGACCCGACGATCGGATCGAGCTGCGTCACGAAGCCCGGACTCGAGCGGGGTTCGCGAGGGGCGCGATCGCCGCGGCTGAGTGGATTCGGGGAAAGTCAGGCGTGTTCACTTTGGACGCCATGCTAGCCGAAACGTTCACATCTTGAAGCAGTCCGTTACGAATATGGAAAACACACAGTTCTCAGGTACTGGCGTGGCCCTGGTCACGCCCTTCCGCGACGATGGCTCGGTAGACGTGGAGGACCTCAGAAAACACGTGGAGTTCCAGATCGAAAACGGCGTCAACGTCATGGTCCCTGGCGGCACGACCGGGGAGGGCGCAACCCTATCGGCCGACGAGCAACGACTCGTGATCAGCACCACAGTCGAGGCGGCCCAAGGGGGGACTCCGGTCCTCGCCGGAGCCGGTGGGAGCGATACGGCCGACGTCGTCCGAAAAGCCCGAGCGGCGCGCGATGCGGGCGCAGACGGCATCCTCTCGGTCAGTCCGTCTTACAACAAACCCACTCAGCGCGGACTCATTGAGCACTATCGAGCGATCGCGGGTGCCGTGGACTGCCCCGTGATCATCTACAACGTCCCGGGTCGTACGGCATCCAACGTCCTTCCTGAGACCGTGCTCGCTCTGGCGGAGATCGAGAACATCACGGGGGTGAAGGAGGCCTCCGGAGATGTCAATCAGGTCATGACGCTTATCCGGGAGCGCCCGGAGGGGTTCACCATACTTTCAGGCGATGACGCGCTCACCTTTCCGCTGCTCGTGGCGGGGGCCGACGGAGTGATCTCCGTCGTGGCAAACCTGGCGCCCGCCTTGATGTCACAGATGGTCGAAAAAGCGCTCAGCGGCGACTACGAGAGAGCGCGTGAGTTGCACTACCGGCTTTTGCCGTTGATGCGTGCAATCTTCGTCGAAACGAATCCGATCCCGATCAAAGCCGCGCTCGAGATCATGGGGCATAGAAAAGCCCACTACCGCCTACCGCTCGTTCGGCCGACGTCCGAAGTCGAGGGCTTTCTGCGGCGTGCCCTCGCCGATGCCGGTCTGTTGGGCGCGGGAGCATGATGTGACCCGGGCTGGGATGCGTGAGCAACCCACGCAGGAAGATCTGGAGGAGCTGAAAGCTCAGATCCTTCGCTGCGCCCAGGAAGGGGAGGACGCGGCTCCAGATGAGGCGCGGACCGCCGTCGCTGCGCTCATGGACGCGCTCACCCGGGGCGCTGTGCGCTCAGCGCGGAGAGTCGACGGCGAATGGCAGGCGGTCGAGTGGGTCAAGACCGGTATCCTTCTCGCGTTCCGCATCGGTCGGGTCCGCGAGTTTGCAGCCGCTCCGGTTCCCTTCTTCGACAAAGACACGTTGCCTCTGCGCGATACCTTGGGCGTCGAGGAGAACATCCGGCTAGTTCCCGGCGGTACGTCGGTCCGGTCTGGTGCTTTCCTGGGCGCGAACGTGATCATCATGCCCCCGGCCTTCGTGAACGTCGGGGCATATGTGGACTCGGGCACGATGATCGACTCCCACGCCTTGGTGGGATCGTGCGCCCAGGTGGGCGAGCGCGTGCATCTGAGCGCCGGGGCCCAGCTCGGTGGCGTCCTCGAGCCCGTGGGGCTTCGCCCGGTGATCGTGGAGGACGACGTACTGATCGGCGGTAACGTGGGCGTCTTCGAAGGAACCCTGGTAGGAGAGCGGGCCGTGTTGGCGCCTGGCGTCCAACTCACGTCGTCGACCACGGTGTACGACCTCGCACGCGAGGAGACTCACCGCGCCGCTCCCGGACGACCCCTCACGATCCCTGCTGGGGCCGTCGTCGTGCCCGGCGCGCGTGAGGCGTCGGGCCCGTTCGCCGCCCAACACGGGATCCACTTATACGCTCCGATCATCGTGAAATACCGCGACGCCTCGACGGACGCCGCCACAGCGCTCGAAGAAGCGCTCCGCTGAGTTGATTGACCCCTCACCCCAGTTCTTCAACAGACCTCTGATGCAGCATGCGTAGAAACCTCCTTCATGTCGGCGCCGCGAACCTCAAGTACGAGATCCGTGAAATCGTCGTCGCGGCACACGAACTGGAAAGCTTGGGCCTCGAGCTCACCTGGGAGAACATCGGGGATCCGGTGCAGAAGGGAGAGCCGCCTCCGCAGTGGATCCGCGACACCATTTCTGACCTCGTGCATGAGGCGCCGTCCTGGGCCTACTGCGACACGCAGGGCGTGTATGAGACACGTGAATTCGTCGCGGAGGAGGTCAACCGACGAGACGGGGTCCGCGTCTCTCCGGACGAGATCATGTTCTTCAACGGTCTCGGCGACGCCGTCGCAAAGGTGTACGGCTTCCTCAACCGCGAGGCCCGCATTCTGGGCCCCTCTCCGGCTTACAGCACTCACTCCTCGGCTGAGGCGGCGCACTCCGGGTACAACCATGTCACTTACGACCTAGACCCATACAACGGGTGGATGCCGGACGTCGATGACATCCGCAGCAAAGTCCACTACAACGATTCCATCGCCGGTATCTTGCTGCTTACGCCGGACAACCCGACCGGGGCGGTCTACCCTCGCGAGATCTTGGAGGAAATCGCAGCCATCGCCCATGAGAACGATGTCTTTTTGATCGCGGACGAGATCTACGCCAACATCGTCTACAACGGCGCGGGCCGCCTACACATGAGTGAGTGGATCGGAGACATTCCCGGAATCGCGATGCGGGGAATCAGCAAGGAGTTTCCGTGGCCCGGTGCACGCTGTGGCTGGCTGGAAATCCTCAACAAGAGCAAGGACAGTAATTTCGCTGTTTACGTGGACAGCCTGCTCGCCGCAAAGCGCCTGGAGGTGTCCTCCACGACGCTCCCTCAGATGTCGATCCCTCGGATCATGGGAGACCCGCGCTATCCTGAGCATCTCGTCTCGCGGGCGCAAAGATTCTCCCAGAGGGCCGACGAGATGAGCGATGTGTTCGCCGATTGCGAGCACGTCATCGTGAACAAGCCTGGGGGCGCCTTCTACTACACGATCATGTTCAAGGACGGGCTCCTCGACGACAGCCAGTTTCTTCCCATCGAGGATCCAAAAATAAGAGAGACCATCGAACGGCTGACGCAGGGCGTCGAAGCCGATAAGCGCTTCGTTTACTACCTGATGGGAGCCACCGGCATCGTGGTGGTCCCCCTGACGGGTTTTCAGTGCGCCCACCACGGATTCCGCGCCACGCTTCTCGAAACCGATGACGACAAGCGGGCGTGGATCCTGAAGTCGCTTCGCGACGCGATCGATCAATACGTGGCCAGCTCACGGTAGGTCTAATGTCAAATGTGGCCAGCTCACGGTGGGTGCAACGTCAAACGTGGCCGGCTCAGGGTCTCAGCCCAGATCCATCGCCAGCGAGCAGGCTCCTCTTGCCCCGTCCAGAACGCGATCTTGAAGCCGGCAAGGCAATCCTTCGATCGCCAGGATCACTCGGGACCGAAGCGGCCCGTCCTCTTCGATCAGCCCCCCGGCTAGGGCGACCTCCGGAGCGGCCGCCCCAGGGTCGAAGCGCTGTATGAGCGCCTGGACATGCTCGACGAGTTCGTCCACGGCCGTCTCGATGACGATCGTGGCAGCACGGTCCCCGGCCTCGGCCACCTCACAGACCACTGGGACCAGTGCAGCCACGTCGGCCTTCCGCGCCGCGGCCATCCATTTGACCAAGTCCGCGGGACGGTCCACCCTCAACGCCGTGAGGACCGGATCTCGAAGATCAGTGGAAACGCCGCGACCATCCTCTCCACAAGCGAGTGCGCGAAGGGCTGACAAACCGATCCGATAGCCGCTCCCCTCATCCCCCAAGTGCGCACCCCACCCCCCGACTCGAAGCGTGGAGCCATCGACCGCCCTACCCAGGGCGATGGATCCCGTGCCTGAGATCAGCAAGATGCCCGGACCGGACGGGAACGCATCGTGAAAGGTCGCCTCCGCGTCGGCGCCGACCGCCGTCCGCAGCGACAGCCCTGCCTCCAGAAGCGCTGCTTCCACTAGACCCCTCGTGGGCTCGATGCCCGCGCCCGCGATTCCGGCCCACAGGCCGGCCACCGGCAGATCCGCGCCGCCTTTCGACGCGACCTCACGGCAAAGGTCCGCGATCACACCGATGGTCGCGCTCGGGTTCGCAGGATCTACCAGAGTCGGTGGACCCTCGGCCCGTGCGTTTTCACGGCCCGTCCCGTCGACCATCGCCACACGGGTGCGAGTGCCTCCCCCGTCGACACCCAGGAAGAAACTCACGCCGCTGCCCTATCGCCCCGCCCCAGCACCCATCCCACGGCGGTGGTGACAGCCGTGCCGATCGGTACGAACCAGGGCCAGGCGATGTCCGCACGGGCAAACACCCAGATCGCCGTGACCACTCCGATGCCCGCAACCATCCCGATGATGGCGCTACGTTGGTCGGCCCTTCGTGAACGAACGGCCAGAATGAAGGTCCCCAGAAGGCCTCCGTAGACCATGGAGGCGATGGCAAGCGCCACCTCCACGGCGGCGTTCCCCTCACTGAGCGGGATGAATAACACACCGCCGCCCACGAGAAGTGTCGCCCACACGAGGGTGAACAGCTTCCCGGCTCGAAGCGTACGGGCTTCATCGCCCTCGGCCCCGGTCAGTGGAGCCCAAAAATCATACGCCGTTGCCGATGCAAGCGAGTTGATGGAAGACGAGAGAGACGACATCGCCGCGGCGAAGACCCCCGCGACCAGAAGCCCGCTGATCCCCCGCGGGAGTTCCTCTACCACAAATCGGGCAAAGATTTCGTCGCTGGTGCCGAAGGTTCTGCCCTCGTAGAACGCCCACAGGCCGAGGCCCACGAGCAGGAAAATCAGAAACTGGCCGATCACGACGACGCCGCTCCCTACGAGCGCTTTCTTGCTGGACGCGACGTCCCGACAAGTGAGCAGCCGTTGCACGATGAGTTGATCAGTCCCGTGCGAGGCCATCGTGAGGAAGCCACCCCCGAGAACCCCAGCCCAAAGCGTATACGGCACAGCGAAGTCGAGCGACAAGTCCAGGAAGGCCAACTTGCCTGCCTCACCCGCGCTACTCATAATGCCCGCCCATCCGTCCGGCGTGAGCACCTGTAGCGCGGCTATCGCTACGAGGGCGCCCAGGAGGTAGAGGCCCATCTGCACGGCATCCACCCAGACGACCGCCTTGATTCCCCCGAGATACGTATATACCAGGGTCAGCGCCCCGATCACCACGATCGACACCGGATAATCCCACCCGGTGACCAGCGCCAGCGGGATGGCGGTGGCGAAAAGCCTCACGGAGTCGGCCAGCAACCGAGTGACCATGAAGACTGCTGAGGCGAACCTGCGGGCCCCTTGTCCGAATCGCTCCTCGAGAAGCGCGTAGGCCGTACTCAACTCGCCACGGTAATAGGCCGGAAGCAGGAACACCGACACGACCACGCGACCGGCCAAATACCCAAAAGTCAGTTGGAGAAACCCGAGCGTACCGAGATACGAAACACCGGGGATGCTCAAAAACGTGAGGGTACTCGTCTCAGTGGCGACCACCGACAGCATTACCGCCCCCCACGGAAGGTCCCGATTCCCCAGGAAGTAGTCCTGCCCGCCGGTCTGGCCACGTCCCAGCCATGCCCCCCACGCCGTGACCCCGGCGAGATAGACCAGGAGTACGCCGAAGTCGAGCGGCGTGAACGCGTTCAGGCGTGCCCCCGGGGGGTCGGCGAGTCGAGGTGTCCGGCCAGCTCAGCCTCCACGGAGCGGAACCACCTGATCCTTGATGGCCAGCGCCGCCAGATCGTGGACCGCGCGGCGAAAGGGTACGTGCTTCGCATTGTTCCGCGTGGGATTTACCCGGTTGGTCAGTAGGACGACGAACATATCGAGTTCGGGATCGATCCAGATCGACGTCCCCGTGAAGCCGGTGTGCCCGAACGCGCTCGGAGTAAAGTAGTCGCCCGCTGAGGACTGACCGCTTGGTGTGTCCCAGCCCAGGGCGCGTGAGGCCTGGGAATCGAATCGCCTCGTAAACGCGTCCACGGTCTCCTCGGACACCAATCGCACTGAGCCGGCAACGCCGGCAGCGCAAATGCTCTTGGAAGCGTCGGCATCCTCAGGGACGACGCCATCCGAATCCGCTCCGCCATCATCCGAGTGTTCCCGGTCACATCCGGCCACGCGTCCCCCGTCGAGCAGGGTCTGCGCCAGGACCGCCAAATCGGCGGCGGTGGAGAAGAGGCCCGCATGCCCGGCGACTCCACCGATCGCGTAGGCATTTTCGTCGTGGACGACACCATGGACATGCGTGTTTCGGAAGAGCGTGTCGACCTCCGTCGGCGCGATCCGATCCTTGAGATCATCTGCGGGACGGAAACGCGTGTCGCGCATTCCGAGGCGGTCCCACACGCGCTCGGCGAGAAACTCATCGAGCCCCTGACCGCTCACCTGCTCGATGATGAAAGCCACAGTCATCGCTCCGATGTCGGAATAAACGGTCTGGGTACCCGGCTCGTAATCCAACGCTACTTGACTGATGGCGGTCCGGTAAGCGTCTCTGCCTTCCATCTCGAGATAGAACGGCCGGAACGGGGGCAGACCGGCCCGGTGAAGGAGGAGATGACGGACCGTCACGTCCTCTTTGGTGGCATCCCCCGCCGTCCACCACGAAAGGTAGTCGGCCACCGGCAAGTCCAAATTCACACGCCCTTCCTCCACCAATATCATGGCTGCCGTGGTGGTTCCCACGACCTTGGTGAGGGATGCGAGATCGTAGATCGAGCGGGCGTCGGCGGAGCCAGCGGATCCGGACCAGTCCAGCTTCCCGTAGCCACGCAGACGCACGAACTGTCCGTGCCGCGCGACCGCCAGGACTGCACCGGGTGACACGGAGTCGGCCAGCGCATCGGCCACGAAGGCGTCGAGTTCTGCGAGGCGGTCTGCGTCCATGCCGACAGTCTCCGGATCGACCTCGGCCGAGGACTGAGTTGCGTTGACCGGATCTGGCAGCGCCGAGCGTGTGAGTCCGTCACCGATCACGTGGAAAGGCGGGATAGACACGGGCAAGCGCCCGCTGATCGCCGCCTCGCCGAAGAGCGCCCTCGCCGCCGCGTTCTGCGAACCCTCGTGCGATCCCCAGGCAATCAGGTACCCGGGCGACTCCGGCAGAGCGGCCAGCAAATAGGGATTGCCGAAAGAGATCACTATCATCGGGCGCTGGGGGGCCATCGTCGCGATGAAGTCCGCAATGTCCTCCGATACAGAGACCTCATCCGTCCCTGACCTCGGGGGCACGTACACACTCACGATGACGAGGTCGCTCTCCGCCGCTGAAGACTTGAGCGAGTCGTAGACCTCAGTCGGAGTCTCGGGTCCGACCCGGACTCGCTTCACCACCTCGACTCGACTCGCAAGCCCGGGATCAAACGTACGGCCGGCAGTCAGATTGTCCGTGCGGGCGTACGTGAGGCTGAGGACCCTCCTCGTCCAGAGCGAATCCACGGGCAAAACGGTGTCCCGGTCCCGGAGAAGCGTGATGGACCGCGCCGCGACCGTGTCCGCGAAGGCCATGTGTTCTGCTGCTCCCACCACGTCGTCCACGGCATTCAAATCGACCATCCGGCCGAGGTGCAGCCCGGCCCGAGCCTTGGTCTCCAGGACTCGCCGCACGGACGTACGGATCTGGGCCGGTGTGAGCCGTCCTTCGTCCAGCGCCGCCATCACGGCATCGATAGTCTCCGTCACATCGCTCGGCATCAAAAGCACATCACTGCCGGCCTCGAGAGCCATTACCGACACCTCTCCCGTGCCGTACCGCTCCGAGAGCGCGCCCATGACGAGCGCATCCGTGAAAAGGAGGCCCTCGAAACCCATGTCGTCCCGCAGTAGGTCGGTCATGAATCGGGCATCGAAGGTGGCGGGCGCTCCCTCTAATCCTTGCACTCCCGACACGACGACGTGGGCGGTCATGACCGCGTCCACACCCCGGTCGACGGCCCTCCGGAAGGGCACGAGTTCCAGCGAGTTGAGCCGATCCAAATCCGCCGGTACTACCGGGAGCGCCACATGAGAATCCGTTTGGGTGTCACCGTGTCCGGGGAAGTGTTTCGCAGTCGTCAGAACCCCACCCTCGTGAGAGCCCTCGATGAAAGCGACCCCGAGACGCGCCACCGTCTCCGGGTCCTCGCCGAAGGAACGCGTGTTGATCACCGGATTTTCGGGATTCGAGTTCACATCCAACACCGGAGCAAAATTGAGATGCAGCCCCACCGCCTTCGCCTCCACCGCCGTAATCCGACCGTACTCCCGAGCGAAGCGTTCATCCCCGATGGCCCCGAACGCCATCGTCGGCGGGAAGCTCGTTCCGCCACCCTGAGGGAGGAGCGACGGCAGAGCATACGAATGGTTGATCCGCATGCCAGGCCCACCGTTCTCGAAATCGGAGGTCACCAACAGCGGGATCGGGGACCGAGCCTGTAGCTCGTTGATCTTGGCCGCGTACGAATGGGGAAGGCCGATCGACAGGTAGATGCCGCCGATCTCGTCGTCCTCTACCCAGCCCGCCCATTCCTGAAACTCGGAGCTACTGGTCGACGCATACGATCCGGGCAGCCATTGGATTACGAGTTGAGCGACTTGTTGGCGGAGCGTCAGCGAAGCCAGGGTCTCATCGACCCACTGACGGGCGTCTGCCCCGAGTGCGGCTCTGCCGGGAGTTACCGGACCGGCGCCACCGATCGATGGGGATCCGTCTGTCCGAAGACTCGCGGACGAAGGGCCACTCGAGTTCCCCGCACCCACCCCACCACAGCCACTCGACCAGAGAACTATCAGGACCGCCGCGCAAGCGAACGTCCTACCTCCCACTGACACTCACCTTCAGGGGTAGCTGGATGCCGTCACCCACCGAAAAGTAGGGCTCCATTCCGGTGGGGCTGCGGCCGGTGATCGCGATCCCCCCAAACAGCGCGTCCGCCGCCGCCTGCTGACTGACCTGTGCCGAACTCCACGCCAGGAGATACGCCTGCGCATCGGGAAACAGCGAGATCAAATAAGGATTGCCGAACGAAATCACGATGTGGGTGACTCTCCTTCGGGAGAGCTCTTTCACGAACTCCATGGTGGCGTCGGGAATCTCGACCCGACCGGCGTAGTTCGAATAGACCGACACCACCACCAGATCCGACTGCCCCGCCCGATTCAGGAGGGACTCATAAGCTTCTGAATTCGTGCTCTCATCCACCGATGTGGCCACGAGCCTGGGATACGTCTCGCGCAGCCGTGCGTCGAAATAACGCCCCGACAGAACGTCCCCGGGATTGCGGAAGCTCACAGAAGTTACGCGGGCCCTGCGCGTCCCTAGGAGAGGTAACAGGTTGCGCCCGTTCCGGATCAGCGTGATCGACCGCTCGGCAACCTCACGCGCCATTTCCATGTGCTCGGGTACCCCAACGAGGTGTGGAACCATCTCGAGGGGAACTGAGCGTTCCTCAGCGAGACCCAAGTCCTCCTTGAGGCGTAACAGCCTGCCGACCGACTCATCGATGCGGGCCTCGGTCAGTCGCCCCTCATCGAGGGCTTCAATGATCGCGTCGATGGCCTGCTTCACATCTCGTGGCATGAGAATAACGTCCGCTCCTGCCATCAAGGCGCGGACCGCGGCTTCACCCCGGGGATAAAGCCGGTTTACCGCGGCCATGTCCATCGCATCGGTAAAGACGATCCCATCGAAGCCCAGGTCGGCCCGAAGGAGGCCGGTGAGCACCCTGTGAGACACGGTCGCCGGAATCGCCTCCCCGCTGATCTCCGGCACCGCGATATGCGCCGTCATGATGCCTTGCATGCCGGCCTCGATGGCCGCCTTGAAGGGCACCAACTCGATGGCATCGAGTCGCTCACGCCCGACCTGAATTACGGGCATATCGAGGTGTGAGTCGGTCCCGGTATCTCCGTGTCCTGGGAAATGCTTACCAGTCGCGAAGCCACCATAGTCCTGAAGACCACGAATCAGGGCCACGCCTAGGTCCGCAACAGCATCCGGGTCTTCCCCGAAGGAGCGAATGTTGATGATCGGGTTGTCGGGGTTGTTGTTGACGTCCAAGACTGGAGCGAACGGGACGTGGACGCCCATGGCGCGGGCCTCCAACGCCGTGATTCTTCCCAATTGGTAGGCGTGGCGCGGATCGCCCGTGGCGCCGAACGCCATCAGCGAAGGGAACGCCGTCGCCCCACCGAGCACGATGTTGGTCGGGATATGAACGGCTCCCGTAAAGCGGAAACCCGCCCCCGTCTCCAAGTCCGCGGCCACCAAAAGCGGATACTTTGAATGCCGCTGGAGGTCGTTGAGCTTGACGGCCACCTCGCTGGGTGACCCGACCGACATGATCAGACCACCGACGCTCTCCTGCTCGATGACGCTGACGATACGGTTGTGCGTCTCACTGCCCTCGGGCGCGAAATTCCCCAGCACGAAGGGCATCATCAATTGCCCGACCTTTTCGCGGAGCGTCATGCGGGCAAGCGTTCTTTGCGCCCACGTCAGCGGCGGGGACCTTGTCGACGCCGCAGTGGACGGGGGAGTCGCCGCGAGTTCCGGGGCCGGCATGATGGTCGCCGCTGGCTCACCCTCTGCCTGAACGATCTCCACCGGAGAGTCCGATGGAGAAGCCGACGCAGGCCCCGGGGCCTGCTGGGAGCACGCCGAAAGCAGAAACGTCAGGATCCAGAAGCTTCCCGAAGGGTTACTCTTGGAGAGTCTGGGAATGCTCTGGGTTGTCATCGAGTGAACTCAAGAACCCCTGCGATAATAGGGAGAACGGCCCAAGTGTCTTTCAGTAAGCAAGTTACGAAGTTGTGGGGGGTGCCACAATCCTGTTTCATCTTGCTTCTCCTCTCCTGCTCCCCTCCGGACGTCCAACTCGATCCTTCATTATACCAGGATAACGGCGACGGGTTCGGCCCGATTCGGCCTGGGATAGAGGTCCTGCTGGAAGATTCTCTCCATCTCGTGGAGAGGCGCCGGGTCGGGCTGATCACCAATCAAACCGGGGTGGACGCCTCCGGGCGCTCCTCGATCGATCGGATCTACGAACATCCGTCCGTGGACCTCGTGGCGCTTTTCGCACCCGAGCACGGAATCAGAGGCACGACCGAAGGGGGAGAGACGATTGAGGACGACGTCGACGTCGAGACGGGATTGCCGATCTTTTCGTTGTACGGCGCGGTGCTCAGCCCCACGCCGGAAATGCTCGACGGAATCGACGTCCTCTTGATCGACTTCCAGGACGTCGGCGCCCGCTACTGGACGTACGTATCCACGATGACGCTGGCCATGGAAGCGGCCGCCGAACAAGAGATTTCAGTGGTCGTACTCGACCGACCGAATCCGATTGGCGGCGCCGTGCAGGGCAACGTCCTCGATCCAGCGTACGGCACCTTCGTAGGTCGGTATCCCGTGGCCATGCGCCACGGCATGACGTTGGGAGAGCTCGCCGGATACTACCAAGGCGAGATAGGAATCGGAGTGGAGCTTCACGTGGCACCGGTGGACGGATGGCGCCGCGACATGCCCTACGCTGAGACCGCACTGCCTTGGATCCGACCCTCCCCCAATATGCCGGACGTCGAAAGTGCGACTCACTACCCCGGCACATGCCTCTTCGAGGGCACTGTTCTATCGGTCGCGAGGGGGACTGGGTCACCCTTCCAGCAAATCGGCGCACCATGGTTGGATGGCGAGACCCTGGCCGACACCATGAACGGCTACGGTCTGCCTGGCGTTCGCTTCGAGCCGGTCAGGTTCGCCCCGAGCGCGCCCTCCGACGGGAAGTTCGATGGGGTCGAGGTGGAGGGCGTCCGCCTGGTGGCCACGTCGCCCGAGTACGACCCGACCCACGCGGCGGTCGCGCTCCTGGTGGAGACGCGTCGCATGTCGGGTCCGCAGTGGGGATGGATCCAGGCCCATTTCGATCGCCTGGCGGGGACCGATCGTTTGCGGCAGGCGATCGACGCCGGAGCGGCGTTGGACGAGATCCGAAGTGGATGGCAGGACGAACTGGAGGCGTTCAAGCGCGTCCGCGAACAGTACCTGATCTATCCCTGAGCTTCTGCCGGAGAACGCTGAGGAATCAACAGCTGCCGCAGGGGTGACCCCATTTATGCGGCCGAAGCCTCCACCTGAGTCCCAGCTATGAAGGCCTCGTAGATCTCTTGCGCGACCGGGCCCACTTTACCGCTCCCGACCGACTCACCGTCGAGTCGTACAGTGGGCCGTACTTCGGTGGTCGTGCCGGTAAAGAAGATCTCGTCCGCCCCCCGCATCTCCTCCAGGAGCACGGGCCTCTCTTCTACCGGAATCCCCTGAGAGTGCGCCAGCCCGATCACGTATTCACGAGTGACTCCGTGTAAGATTCGATGCGTGGCTGGGTGCGTCGTCACCACGCCATCGAGGACCGCGAAGACGTTGTTGTGGGACCCCTCTAGCGCGACACCGTCGTTCACCAAAAGGGCATCCTGCACCCCCGCGTCCACCGCAGCCTGCTGTGCCAGCACGTTCGGCAAGAGGCCGATCGACTTGATGTCGACCCGGTCCCAGCGACGGTCGGGAACCGTGATGGCCTCGTAGCCCCGCTTCCAGCGGGCCGATTCCGGCCGGTGGAACGCTTGGGCGAAGGCGTACACAGTCGGTGCGGTCCCGTCCGGTGGAAAGTGGTGGGTTCTCGGAGCCACCCCTCGGGTGATCTGCAAATAGACGATCGCGATGTCTTCCGAATCGAGGCTGTTTTCGGCGATCAGGCGTGCGTGCATGTCTGGCAACCCTGCCGAATCGTATTCAATGCGCAGGGCGTCGAGACCGTGTTGCAGACGGCGTAGGTGCCGCTCCATGCGGAAGAGGCGCCCCTGATAGGCCGGCGTCACCTCGTAAATGCCGTCCGACAACAGAAACCCCCGGTCGTCCACCGATATGGTCGCCCGATCCTTCGGGATGTACTCGCCGTTCAGGTATACCGTGCTCATCGCATCCAGAGATCTCAGGAAGAGTCTTGGTGCTTCGGATTCGTACTTCGGAAAGTTCGGGTCGTCGCCTCGACTCCGCCAGGCCTTGCAGGAGTCGCGACACCGCCCTCGAGCCACTTTGGCGGCACGAGAGGCCTCGCCGTTTCGAAGAAGTGGGCGCATCGGCCGGGGGGTTCCCAGGGCTTCTTCACCCTGCTCTTTTAAAGGGTCTGCTAAACGCTTCCATGCCCGATGCGAGGAATTCCAAAAGCATGTCGAGTCTCTCTCGTGCCCTCGTGGCGATCGTTTTTGTCGTATCCGCATCCTTCGCCGGCACCGCCCCTGTGCAAGCTCAGGGCTTTGCGGTTGCCGCACAGGCTGGTACGGCAGGCGTGGGTGGCGGTGTAGTGCTGGGCTTGACGTCCCGGCTGAACGTACGGGCCATGTACGGGTTCATTCCGGGGGATCCCCCCTTTACCATCGATGACATCGATTTTTCACTCAGCCTCCCGTCGTTCCTGCTCACGACGGTGGACCTGTTCCCCTTTGGTGGTTTTCGCCTGAGCGGCGGTGGGCTGCTGATCACCAATGACGACGGGGGCCTCGACGTCGTGGGGACATTCGACGGGAGGTCGGTGGTTCTCGGTGCGACGACGTTTACCGGCGGGCCCCTCGATCAAATGATCGGAAACTTCTCACTGAAGCGCTTCCAGCCTTACTTGGGAATCGGGATCGGCAATCCCATCGGGAAGAGGATCGGCATCAACTTCGATGCCGGCGTCGGGTTCGGTTCGACCCCCATCGTCGCTTTGACCGCCACGGGCCCGCTCGCCGACCTTCCAGGCTCGACTCTCGATGCCGAACTGCAGCAAGAAGTGGCCGATATCCAGGCGGACATCCCCGAGTTTCTGAAGTATTACCCGGTGCTCTCGCTCTCCGTCTCGATCGGGTTCTAGAGGGTCTCTAGTCGCTCTTCTCGAGCTTGTCAAATTCTTCGATGAGCTGGGCTTCGTGAACGACCGGCTCCTCAGGTTTCGAGGATGTAGCGGGCGCGGCGGCATCGGCGAGGCCGTCTGCGCCTTCGCCGACCTCCTCCGCGTCTCCGACTTCGTCGTCGTCGCCTGACTCGAGTTGCCTGGGCGCCTCTGCCTCGGGCGCCGCGATCAAGCCCATCTCCTGCTTCAAGGCCAGAAGACGATCCTCTACGTCGACTCCCTCAGAACCGCTCTCCAGCGCCTTGAAGTCCTCTTCTAGGGTCCCGGGGCCGAGCGCCTCTGTGACCTCTTGGTGGGCCAGGCCCTGGCGCTCCTGCTCCTCGATCTTGTCAGCCATACGGTTGAATGCGTCGAACGCCGACGCATCGGAGAGTCCCGACATGGTTTCGTGGATCCGACGCTGTGCTTGCGCCCGACGCTGCTTCGCCACGAGAAGATTCCTCTTCCGCTTGGCCTCTTCGATCTTGTCGTTCAACTGCCGAAGTGACCCCTTGAGCTTTTCCGTCTCTGCGGCCTGCGCTTTCCACGTCCCGTCGAGCGAACTGGCGCGCTCCGTGTGTTCCTGCTGCCTCATCAGGGCCTGCTTTGCCAGTTCGTCTCTGCCCTCCTTCACGGCCAGCATGGCGCGGTGCTCCCACTGACGCATCTGCTTGACTTCGGTGTCGAGCGAAGCACGGAGCTTCCGTTCATCCGCGATGGCCGCTGCGACTTCCCGCTTGGCCTTCGCGAGCTGGTCCCGCATGTCCAGAATGATCTGGTTCAACATCTTCTCCGGATTTTCCGCCCGGGAGATGAGATCGTTGATATTCGACTTGATGACCGTAGACAGCTTCGTAAAGATGCTCATTCGCCTGAATCCTCTCCTTCCGATCCGCCGCCGTCAGCCCCGGCGAGCACCTTGATTCGCCCAAGGTGACTCGACGCGGCAAACTGGAGGCTCTCCACCGACGCCTGTAACTCTTCAAAATCGAGAGTCTGCAATTCCAAGGTGTCCGTCAGAATCAGCTCTCCGTCTTCGATACCGTACGCTCCATGTACGATGTCGGTGGCGTTCAACTCGAGCAGGGCCCGGTAGAGCTCACCCAAGTCCGACTCTCCGTTCGGAAGGTCCATCACCTTAAGGCGCACCAGCAGCACGGGGTCGGAGAGGTGAACGACCACACCGCCGCTTGGACTCTGCACCAGAAACATCCCCTCATCCACCTCATTCCAGTCCAAATCCATCCGAATGAGGAAGCTCTCGAGATCGTCCCGAGTTACCATGATCTACTCCGTACTCTATGCGGCCCCTCACCGAGGCCGCGGCCAGACAGTTCATCGACAGGCCCCCATCCAGAGGGGCCCCCTTCCCTACGGACGACGAGTGGACACGGTTTCCGCACCGCCCTGAAGCGAACCGGGATCCTCTCGACTCAGCCCTAATTCTAACATGAACCGCCGGCCCACCGCGACTCCACAACGCGGCCTGCCCCCCTTTCCGATCACCCTTCCAGCCTATCGCCGACCTCTGCGAGCACGCCCAGAAGCGGGCCGAGATATCGGCCCGTATGGGAATTCGGCGCCTCCGCGATCATCTCAGGTGTCCCTTCGGCCACGATCCTTCCGCCCGCCGCCCCTCCCTCGGGACCGAGGTCGATGACCCAGTCCGCCGTCTTGATGACCTCGAGATTGTGCTCAATCACGAGTACGGTGTTGCCCTTGTCCACGAGTCTGTGGAGTACCTCCAGCAAGACCCGGATGTCCTCGAAGTGGAGGCCGGTCGTCGGCTCGTCGAGAATGTAGAGCGTATTTCCAGTGGCCCGCTTCGACAGCTCGCTGGAAAGCTTCACGCGCTGCGCCTCCCCACCGGAAAGCGTCGTCGCGGACTGCCCAAGGTGAATGTAGCCCAATCCCACATCCGAAAGCGTTCCGAGCTTATCCCTCAGCCGTGGCACGGCGTCGAAGAAGCTGAGCGCCTCGTCGACCGTCATGTCCAGAACGTCGGCGATGTTCTTCCCTTTGTAGAAGACGTCTAGGGTCTCCCGGTTATAGCGCCTTCCACGGCATACGTCGCACGGAACGTAGACGTCGGGCAGAAAGTGCATCTCGATCTTCACCAGCCCATCGCCGTGACAAGCCTCGCAGCGGCCCTCTTTCACATTGAAGGAGAAACGGCCGGGTCCGTACCCCCTCATCTGGGATTCGGGAAGGCTGGAAAAGAGCTCTCTGATCGGCGTAAACAGGCCCGTATAGGTCGCCGGGTTCGACCGGGGTGTCCGGCCGATCGGCGACTGGTCCACTTCGATCACCTTGTCGATCGATTCGATCCCATCGATTCCATCGTGGCGGCCCGGGACCACTTTGCTCCGGTACAGGTGTCGGGCCAGTGCCCGATACAGTGTCTGGTTGATGAGCGTAGACTTGCCCGATCCGCTCACGCCCGTCACCGCGACGAAGCAGCCGAGGGGGATGGTCACGTCGAGATCACACAAGTTGTGCTCGTTCGCGCCTCGCAGATGGAGCGCTCGATCCCCATTTCCCTCCCTGCGCCGATCCGGCGCCGGAATCCGCCGCCGACCCTGCAGATACGCTCCCGTGAGAGATGCTTCTTCGGCGAGCACATCGGCCAGCGACCCCTGAACCACGACCTCTCCACCTGCGCGTCCGGCCCCGGGTCCCAAGTCCACGATGTGATCGGCAACCCGGATCGTCTCTTCGTCGTGCTCGACCACAATCACCGTGTTGCCCAGGTCGCGAAGCGCCTGAAGGGTCTCTAGGAGGCGTTGGTTATCCTTCTGATGGAGTCCGACGGAGGGTTCGTCTAAAATGTAGAGCACGCCCACCAGACGGCTCCCGATCTGTGTGGCCAGGCGAATACGCTGAGACTCGCCACCGGAGAGCGAGTCCGCGGAACGGCCGAGCGTCAGATAGTTCAAACCCACGTCGTTGAGAAAACTGAGCCTCTCCTCGAGCTCCTTCAGGATCGGCGTCGCGATCTCCCCGTTCAGAGCATGCCGGTCCGCCCCTGAGCCTATCGGCTCATCCACGGGTAGGGTTCGAAAGAACTCGAGCGCCTGGGAGATGGACAACTCGACCACCTCGCCCAGGGATCGCCCCGCGATGGTCACGGCCAAGGATTCCGCCCTAAGCCGGCTCCCACCACACGCAGTGCAGGTGAGCGTCGACATATAGTCGTGGAGTTGCGTGCGCACCGCATCGGACTTGGTCTCCTGATAGCGGCCCTCCACATTTTGGATCACGCCATCCCAATGATCCTCATAGTGGCCACGAGCCTTTCCGGCCCCGGCGCGGTACGGGAAACGGATCTTCATCCGGCCCGAACCGTGCATGATGGCGTGGCGCGCCTCCTCAGGAAGCTTGTTCCAGGGTCTGCGAGGGTCGAACTCGTAGGCCTCCGCAAGGCCCACTATCACCGAATCGCGGAGGTGTCCTGAGGGCTCGCCCCACGGCAGGACGACCCCTTCGAGAAGGGAGATTCTCCCGTCCGCCAGAAGCAGGTCCGGATTGACGTGCTTGCTGGTGCCGAGCCCACCGCACTCCTGGCAAGCCCCGTAGGGCGAGTTGAAGGAGAATTGCCGAGGTTCGATTTCCGGCAAACTGGTGCCGCAGTGAGCGCAAGCGTAGAACTCGCTGAAGAGATGTGACACCTGTGAACGCCCTTTCCTCTCCACAACCTCCACCGTGCCCTCGGCTGCCCGTAACGCGGTCTCCACTGAGTCGGCAAGCCGCTCCCGATCCTCCGGCCGTATGACCAGCCGGTCGACTACGATCGCAATGTCATGGTTTTCGTATCGGTTGAGCGCGGGCGGGGAGGACAGATCGATCAACTCTCCGTCGACGACGGCCCGTACGAAACCCTCTTTTCGAGTTTTCTCGAAGAGATCGCGGAACTCGCCCTTCCTGCCTCGAACCAGCGGGGCCAACACCTGGACCTTGGCCCCCTCGTCCAGCAGCAACAGCCGCTCCACGATCTGGGACGCCGACTGCCGAAGAACCGGCCTTCCGCACTCGGTGCAGTGCGGGACGCCGACGCGAGCCCAAAGGAGTCGCAGGTAGTCGTAGACCTCCGTCACGGTCCCCACCGTCGACCGTGGATTTCTGCTTACGGTCTTCTGCTCGATGGAGATCGCCGGGGAGAGGCCCTCGATCGAGTCAACGTCGGGCTTCTCCATGAGCCCCAGGAACTGGCGGGCATACGCCGACAGGGATTCCACGTAGCGGCGTTGACCCTCAGCGTAGATCGTGTCGAACGCGAGGGAGGACTTACCGGACCCGGAGAGTCCCGTAATCACGATCAAGCCCCCCCGGGGCAACTCTACATCGATGTTCCGGAGGTTGTGCTCCCGAGCACCGCGCACGACGAGAAATTCTTGGGCCATAGCCCTGTAGAATATCAAAGACGTGGTCTTGCTTCAAAGGGGGGGGTGCGCCTGCCTCCCCAGAAAGATACTGGATCAGTAGGCCCATTCCCGGAATAGCGAGAGTCCCAGCCCCTTTCTCTGGACTCCGAGCTCGCCGAAGCCTGCGGCACGACCCCTGAAGAACCGGTCCTCGAAGTAGGTTTCGATCGTGTAGGATTCGGACGGCACCCATTCGAAGCGGAGTCCGGGCAAGCGGTCCACGCCGACCGCCTCAGCCGACGGAGGCCGGAACAGCACGGTCAAGAACATATCGTCAGCCAGGTAAAAACCTGTTTGAACGATTGTGGTGCTGAGGGCTCCACCGAGGTTGCTCGCACCGAAAGTGCCTATGTTCTGCTGTGTAATGGACAGGTAGTCCAGCCCTAGCCCTTGGGTCATGACCGCGCCGAGTTGGTTACTGAAACTGCTGAGCCCCAGAGTGCCGAGCGCTCCGATCGCGGCTGTTCCCAACGCTTGGCTCTGGCCAGAAGTCAGGGCGTAGGTCGGGCGGCCGAACATGAGGTAGCTCAGCAAATCATCTTCGTTAAACCCGGGCTCTTCGCTGCTGAGCGCCACCCGGGGTGAGACGAGCGTTCCGGTGACGCCCGCGATGATGGTCAACCGATCACCCTCAGGCGTCCTGACGTCATGGGTGGCCGTGAGATCGAGGTCGGGGTCGATCCCCGGGGTCCCCAGAAATCGCAGCGTTCCTCCATCCACCTGAAACCGTCGGCTGAAAGCACTGTACCCGACCGCATACGATCCGCGCACGGCTTCCAAGGAGCCGACTAGGGCCAGATCCTGGTTCTGCCGATCGTAAAGCACATCGAGTTCGCCGTCGAGTTCCACATCCATCAGCTCGCTGCGAATCCAATTGTCCCGTCGGACCGTCAATGATGTGTTTTCCATGCGAATGTTTTGCAGGAAAGGATTCTCTCCGGCGATGAACGGCCGGAAACCCGCCGCGTTCGTATCGACCACGGACGATGCGGCCAGCCCCTCCGAGCGCTCGAAGAAGAGATCGGAAACGCCGGCTGCGCGCTCAAACTCCTCCCAAAAGAGGGTTCCGTCATCGACAAAGAGATCGCCGGAGATCACGGGCCTCGAGTAAGACCCCCCTAGGCGAACATCACCGCTCAATCGGCCTGTCGCATCACGCCGGTCCAGGGCCTGGAACCCGTCGAAACGGACGTCCAGATCGAGTCCTGGGTCCAACGCCGTGGTCAGTGTCACCGTGCCCTCGACCGTGGCCGTTCCCAGCGCTCTGGCGCCTGCGTTCACCTCCAGCCGCCCGTCGGGGAACCAGTCCAACGTGCCGGTGACGTCCTCGTGACGCACGCCGAGGCCGCTCAGAAAGGCGCCTCCCCCATCCAAAGTAAGCCGGCCTGTGGGAGCGAGGCTTCTCGACGTGCCCCTTACATCGACTCGCCCGGACATCGTCCCGACCACCTGTTGGAAGCCCGGGTACGGCGCCATGAGCAGTGAAAGCGGGAGCAGGTCCGACACGACCACCAAATCGATCACTTCCTCCGGAAGGCGTTCCTCGACGGGATTGAACGACAGATTCAGCGGAAGTTCCCCGGCTATCGTGAGTACCCGGAGCGAATCGCTCCTCACGGCCACATCACCAGCGACCCTCCGGTCTGCGTAATTCAACTCCGCTTCGAGCTCGTCTAGCACGTAGGCACGGAAACGAAAGCCATCGGCCAGAAGGGCTAGGTCTATCAGGGGCTCCGCATCGGTTCCGGTAAGGCGGAGATCCAGATCGACCACACCCTCGAGCACTTCCTCCAGCTGAAGTACCCGCGCAATCCGGCGGACATCGAGGCCATCGGCCTCCAGCCTGAAATCGGCCTCCCCATCGAACGGAAAACGGCCTTGGGCCTGGAGCCGCATGCCGCCCAATCCGGGGCTCCTCAAGCGGAAGTCCCTAAAGGTGAGCCCGTCCGCGTCCCAGGAAATCGTGCTGGGTCCACCGAGATTCCAGCGCTCATCCGGGAAACGGAAGACCAACTCGTCGAGATGGAGGGTGCGTACGTCATTCTCCTCCTCGAAAGCAAGGCGGCCCAGATAGCTTTCTTCCGGAGATCGAACCAAGAGGATTTCCGCGTTTCCGGTCGGTTCGCCATAGTAGAAATTCGCCGAAAGAGAATCGAACTCCCTCTCGAAGACGCGTATCGCACCCGCATCGAGTTGAACGGACAACTCCCGCTCCGGAGAGAACAGGCCCGTCGCCGACAGGGAGACCTCAGCTTGCTCAACGCGGTTGCCCCCGTAAGAGCCGTTTTCGATTTCGACCCGGCCTCTGGCGGACAGATTCTCAAACGACCCACCGACCACCAACCCCCCGGCCATCCTCCCGGACACCAGCACTTCTGAGAGCGTGGGGAGCGTATCCGGATTGATACCTTCGAACTCGAGGATCTGGCGCTCAAGGACCGAGAGCGTGTCGCCCGCGATCACGTTGGCACCGAGCAGTAGCGGACGAAGGCCTTCCAGGTTCTCCGTCTCGAAGCTCACTCGAAATTCTTCGGGGGATCCGACACCCGACATCGCGAGCCGTCCCGCCCCCTCCACCGTCACGCCCCCGATACGACCCTGAACGTTGTCCATCGTGACCAAGCCGTTCGAGATGCGCACGTCGACCGACACGGTGTCGATGATCAGGTCGGCGAACCGGGAGGCACTCAGACCCACGACTCCGGCCAACTCCGTCGATCTCAGGTCCCCACCCTCTGAGACCAGATCAAAGGACCCAGAAAGTATCGTGCCTTGGGGGAGCCAGGGGACGAACTCTGCGGCATCGTAGTCGACGGCCTCTCCTTGGATCCGGTAGGACGCCAAGGGGGACCGGACGTCGAAACGGATCTCCAACGTGAGCCGGCCACCCTCGGTCATCAGATCGCTCCGGAGGACGAGCGCGGACAACGGCCCCTCAGCATGCACCGTTCCGCGAGCGACGCCGAGCCGGGAGAGTGGAGACTCTTCCCCGAAGATCCCCGGCATCGAAAGAGGGCTCAGTTCGCCGTCGAGCGAGACTCGGATCTCCTCATCGACCTCCTGAACGATTCCCTGGAACGATACACGCGACGCCTCTGAGATTGAGTCGGGACGGGTGCCTTCGGCGACCACACGGATACCGGTATCGAGCGAGCCATCCGCCTGGACATCAAGGCTTACATTGCCCTCCAGTAACAATCCCTCCGCGACCCGATTGACTAGGGCCAAGTCGAACTCGGTCACGCGAGCCGTCAGCCCGGTTACGCCCAGGGGGCTCCGCAGATGGAGGATACCATCGATCTCGCCGCCCGTCGGGCCCGCACCGGGTTCCAGAAGATCCAGCCGGCCCGCCACCCTCAGGGAGTCCATCGTGCCCGCAAGACCGACGTTCCCGGACACCCGTCCCTCCAACGGTAGCCTCATTGAGACGAATTCCTGTAAGACGGCCACCGGTATGGCTGAAACGTCCAGCGTGACGTCTTGAACGGCGGCTTCTCCATTGGGAAAACGCCTAAAGGTGCCCTCGCTCTCGATTTCCCCACCGTCGATCGTCAAACTTCCAGTGGACCAACTCCCGCGGAGTCCATCCGATCCGAAGTCGACTCCGACACGGCCACTCACCTGCGCATCGGGCAGGCGGGGTTCGAGCCACCGCAACTCGCCAACGTTCAGGCTCTCTACGACGGCGTCGAGGGTAAGGTTGGGTACGCTTCCTTCAACCAGCTCGACCGCCGCCGACCCGGAGGCGGCGCCCCCCAGCAGGTTCGCCGTCTCCAAGTCGATCAAGACTCGATCCCCGGACCACGCGACTCTCCCAACGAGACCCTGGACCTGGACCGGTTCTTCAAAGACTCTGCCCTCCAGGGCGAGACCCATCACGTTCATCGTGAGTCCGTCCACAGCCGGATCCGCCGCGACCACTCCGTCGAGGTGTCCCTCGATGCCATGGAACCCAAAAACCCGCATGAGGCCCCGTCCATCAGGTCCGGGCTCGCTCAGGAACCGGGAGTCCGGATCAGCCGTGGACGTCAATGGGTACCGCACGTCGACGCTCCCGTCCCAGATGTCGACCTCGTCGAACACGAAACGCACACCAGCCTCAGTGAGTTCGCTTACATCACCAAGCTCCACCGCCAACGACTCGGTGCCGTCGAGAAGGGCCGCAAGATTGAACGGTTGGTCCGGCGCCTCCTTCGTGATGGTGAGTCTGGGCCTCCAGAGCGTGAGGCCTGTAAGAGCGACATCACCGCTGAGCATCGTGCGAGCGGAGTACTCAGCCTGAACTGAATCGACTACCAATATCGGACCCCCGTCCGCCGCAGTGACCCGGACCCCAAGCAGGCGGGCTCCTCTGTGGAGTCCCGGAGAACGCAAGCCAGAAACCACGATCTCGCCGTTGAGACTCCCTTCGATGCGCCGGAGGACCTGCTCCACCACCCACGCCTGACCGATGCTCGATCGGGTGAGGACAACAACACCGACGATCGCTCCCAAAACCAGAATCAGGAGGACGCCGGCCCCTATCTTCAACGCTTTCCGAACCCTGGACATGCTCATCCTAGAACGCCTGTCCGATGCCGATATGGAGCTGAAGACGACTCAAGGAAAAACCACCCGATGGACCAAAGGAGACGCGTGGATCGAGCAGCGCGAGTTCCTCAGCGCGCACGTAATCGATCACTTCTTCGTTGCCGCCTACGATGGCGCGTATCCTGTCCGCAGGATTATCACCCGGGCCAAAAGGACGGACCTGGGCGGTGATGACCTGCAGATTCTGCTGGCTGCGGAACTGGTAGCCCACGTCCAACCGGATCGGACCGACGGGACTCAAGTACCGAATCCCCACCCCTGGACTGATCTCGAGTCTACCCACGGCACTGGATGCCCGTTCCGTCCAGATCCGGCCGAAGTCGGCGAAAAGAGCAGCCTCCACGCGGCGTCCCATCATCATCCGGTACTCGATGCCGCCCTCGAGTACCATGCTGCCGCCAGTGGGGCGCGGTGTTCCGAACTCCCGGGACCTCAGCCCGTTGGCGTTACATGTGAGGTTCATGATCTCAGCGGGGGTACAGGGCGCCATCTGCGTGCTGCGGGCAGGGATTAGAAGGCTGGAGGGATCTACGGTGAGTACACGTGGACCGAGTTGGTTCTGTGCAAACCCCCGGACGCTATTCGCGCCTCCCGAAAAGAACCGTTTCTGGGGATGGATGATGTCGGTCCCTACCGAGAAGAGCGCGAATGAGCCGGCGCCGACCCATCCCCATTGGACACGAGCCGCCAACACCTGGCCAGGGGCCGTCTCGACGTAGGCAGTCGCTTCGCTCAACGCCCGATCGTACTGGAACTCAGAACCCGTTACAGCGGATGCGTGCTCGAGGTTGAGCACAATCTGGTATCCGCTTGTCGGGTTCAGAACGTTGTTCGTAACTGCCCGTACCATGCTCACTGAGATCGGGGCCAACCAGTTCCGTTCCTGGAGGGCCGACACGTCCTCAGGCGTGCAAACCAGGAACGACGTGCAAAAGAATACCTCCGCCGCTGCCAACTCAGTGAGTTCAGGTCGGTATGCAAAGGTAAAGGACGTGTATGCGCCCAGCGTCTGAGACAAGCTGAGGTCCACACCCACGGACTTACGAACGAACACATCCTGCAGACTCTGGCGCTCGAAGAAGACGTTGGATCCGAAGGTCAGACTCTGACGAAACAAGGGCTGCGTAAACTCCGCAGAAAACAGCCAGTTCGTCCCCCCGAATTCATCGACGGCAGCCTGGCCACAGACGCCGTCTCTGAGTTGCTGGGCGAACCAGTTGGACCCACGCGCCCTGAGATGGAGCCGTCTCGCTCCACCGTAGAAATTTCGGCTCGTCCATCGTGTTTCGGCGTTCGCGCAGTCCGAAGTGCTCCACCCCCCGCCGAGACGCATCCGGTGAACGTCCGACTCGGTGATCCGTACCTGGAGCGCAACAACACTGTCGGGCACGAGGCCCGCCGGATCCACCGCCTCGACAATCGAGGCGCGCTGGATGATCTCGACAGAGAACAGATTGCGCTGCGCCTCGACCGTACGTGCCTCAGAATATTCCTCTCCTTCCTCGAAGCGGAGCAATCGCCGGATCACGCCATCGTCGAGTTCTTCGTTGCCGACGAGCGTGATCGGCCCGAAAACGGCATGCGGCCCTCTCTCGACCTCGAAGGTGACCTCCGCCTGGTAGGGGCTCGCCGTGGGCAAGCGCCACGAACGTGATACGTCCGCACGGGGATATCCGCGATTTCGGAACCGTTGGATCAGCGTGTCTCGGGTCGCGGCGAGATCGATCCCATTCAGTAGGCCACCCACTTGGATGGGCAAATCAGCCGCAGGATCGAAGCCCTCGAAGACGTCAGCCCCCTCCACCGCGAGGCTCGCAACCCGTACGGGCGACCCCTCTTCGATCCGAAACGACAACTCCACCGCGTCCCCTGAAGGGCGCGTGATTACCGTGTCGACCCGGGCATCCCGATAACCGCGGACGTTGTAGAAGTTCGTGAGCCGTATGACATCCCGTGACAACTCGCGGTCGTTCAGATCTTCGTGCAGGACACCCAAAGGACAGAGGCCGCCGAGCCCGAACGACCGACATCTCGTCTCACGATTGACGATCGTGCGAGAGAGCGAATCATCCGGAAAGGCCTCGTTCCCCTGAAACTCGATGCTCAAGACCTCGACGGAGGGCACTTGGCCGAAGAGCGGTGCCTGCGCCACCAGCAGGATCGGCAGGACGAGGGTCGAGGAGATCCCCATGCGGCCTATTACTTCACCCCCTCGCTCTCATCCCGCTGGAGACGTCCGGGCTCGCGGGCCACGCGGGGTGGAGCTTTGGACTCCATGTGATCGCGAGCCAGAAGCATCCGGGCCAGATAGAACGACAAGCCGCCGACGCTCACGGCGACAGCCACAGCACCCACTGTTTCGCGGGTTCTCGCCTCCCTCCGTATGTAGAATCCGGTCATGGGCCGCGCTGGATCGTGATGGAGTCGCGCCCCACGAACCCAGCTTCGTCGTTCTCGAACCAGTGAGAAATGACTTCTATTTCTCGCGCGCCGACTCTCAACACGTTCACACTGTTTTCCCCTCTTTCTGCCTCTCGGCCCCGGCTAGATGCCGCTGTCCCGCTATGGACGATGGCGATATCGCCATGGTCCCGATGGTCCGGCCTCACTTCGGACGAGCGCGTGACGAAGCCCCGATGCAGGTGCCCACTGAGAACCAAATCCACTCCCAACTCCCGGAATCGGTCCAAGAGCGCCCCGCTCCCCGGGATGGTCGCGTCAGACCCACCATCAAGGGGAGAAGCCAACGCATGGTGCATCACTAAGATACGGACATCCTCGTCAAATGTTTCCTGGAAGACGCGTGCCAGAAAGCGAAGTTGATGATCCGCGATGCGTCCGTTGACGATCGAGCGGTGAGGGTCTGCCGAGTTCAACGCCACGAACACCGCCCCGCCGACCCGGGTTACGGTGTCCATTTCCTGAGAAATGAACGCGCGATAGTTCCGAAAAGGCATGAACAGCCGCTCATGGACCCTGTAGAGCGGGATGTCGTGGTTCCCCGGAGTGACGACGACGGGCACATCTTGAAGTTGGCGGAGGAACGCCCGGGCCTGCTCATACTGCCGTACCTTGGCCCGTTGCGTGAAATCTCCGGCCAAGACGATGACATCGGGCGTCACCTTTCGGGCTAGGTCGAGAAAGGCGGCGGATACATTCGGGCGATGGGGTTTGCCAAAGTGTACGTCCGACCCGTGTAGGATCGTCAGCATTGTCACGTCATCCTGCCCGATGCGTCAGGCTGTTTCTCCTTCTGACTCTCCTCCTGCGGACCAGGCCCGGCGCATCCTCCAAACACCGACCAGCACGAGGAAGACAGCAATGCCCTGAGCAAGCGTGAGGGGGCCGAAAAAACGGTCGTCCTTGACCCGAACGAACTCCACGAAGAACCGCTCAGCGCTGAGCAACGTCAGGCAAATCCACCAAAGCCAGCCCGCCCCGTGCTTGTGGACCCGGAGTTTCCAGAGAACGAGAAAGATGATGGAGGCCATCGCAATCTCGTAGAGTTGCGTCGGGTGAACGGGCACGACCTGGCCGAAGCGCTCAATGATGGCCGGATCAACCTCAACGTTGAAATAGCTCTCAAAGACGTCCACGCGCGTGGGGGGGGTGCCGCGTGGAAACGAGATGCCCACCCAGGAGTCCGTGGGACGCCCATAGTCGTCGCCCACCAGGAAACATCCCATCCGGCCCACGGCGTACCCGATCGCGAGTGTCGGAGAGCAGAGATCCGCGATCTCTCTGAGTGGTAAGGCTCTACGCCTGATCTCGAAGACGATGAGAAGGAGTGCCCCCGCGAAACCACCGTACCAAACCATTCCGCCCCGTGAAAAAATGGCCGACACCGGGTCGGCCAAAAGTGACTCGTAATTCAGGAGCACGTAGTAGGCCTTGGCCCCAATGACGCCTCCCAGTACCGCCATGAACACAAGATCCCACGCCCGCTCCGGATCGTGGCCCTTTCGCTCCATCTCAGAGCGCAGCAAGATCCCCCCTGTCAGGAAGGAAAGGAACATGAACACGCCGAAGGAAGTGATCGGTGCCCCACCCATGAAGGGCAGCCAGTTCGGGAGACGGAAGAAGATCGGGTACACGCTCTAGCTTTCCAGGTCGGGGTACGGGTCGCAGTAGACGCTCACGCGGAAACTTTCATCAATCCGGGAAAGGGCAAGTTAGGATCTGCTGAGGCGTTCAGCGACGCTACCTCTCCTCGCTCCAAGCGAAACGCCCCTGCCCGAGCCACCATGGCGCCATTGTCCAGCGAGAGCCGTGGAGACGCATGGAGGAGCAGGCCATCTGGCTCGAGGCGCTCAGCCAAAGATTCACGCAGCCTCCCGTTGGCCGATACCCCACCTCCCAGAAGCACACGTGGGCAGTCCGTTTCTTTCACCGCACGCATAGTCTTCGCGGCCAGCGCATCTACCGCCGCGGCCTGGAATGAGGCGGCGACGTTCTCCCGCTCCGCCTCGAACGACCCATCCGCCTCGATTTCACGAACAAGGGTTACGACCGCCGTCTTCAACCCGCTGAACGAGAAATCGTAGAAATCGTCGTCGCCGGGATGCTGATTGCGTCGTAGCATCGGTCGGGGAAACTTGTAGCGTGCGTCGTCACCCACCGCTGCCGCGGCTTCGATGGCTGGGCCGCCCGGGTAGGGCATGCTGAGGAGCCTCGCGACCTTGTCGAAAGCCTCCCCGGCCGCGTCATCCCGCGTCTGCCCCAACAACTGGTAAGTGCCCCACTCCTCCACGTAGAGGAGAAGCGTGTGGCCACCCGATACCAACAACGCCACGAACGGTGGCTCCGCTCGGGGGTCTTCGAGCGACGGGGCGAAGAGATGGGCCTCCATGTGATGGACGGTCACGAGTGGCTTCCTGAGACCGAAAGCGGCGGCTTTCGCCCAGCAAACACCTACCAAGAGCGCCCCGATGAGGCCAGGGCCCGCGGTGACCGCCACAGCGTCGATGTCGCTCAGCACGCAACCCGCCTCGGCCAGCGCGCGGTCGACCACTTCGTCAATACGCTGGACATGGGCGCGTGCAGCGATCTCCGGAACGACTCCTCCATACAGGATATGCTCGTCCTGGGAGTAGATCACATGGCCCTCGAGCGTATCCGGAGCGCTCAACAGCGCCGCGGAGGTTTCGTCGCAACTCGTCTCTAGGCCCAGAATGAGCGGACCGCTCACGGCTGGATCCGGCGGCGAACGGCAACCGAGTCGGCTCCCGGCACCACAAGGACATACGAGGGAACGCCCTCCACGACGACCGGAACCAGGCGCTCTTCGATAACGCCCAAGTCGCCAATCGCATAGGACGGCACGACGGCCCGCAGGAACTCCGTCTCCATCCCCGACACACGGCTGCGCGCGCCCCTCACCGTGACCTGTACAGCCTCGGGAGACACCTCGAACCGTCCACCTCCAACGACCGGATTCACGATGACCGGAACTCCCTCTATCACTCGCTCGATGGACTCCTCCGCAGGAACCCTCAGTGTCAGGGCGTAGGGTACGACGGTCACTCGGCCCATACCCGCCGTATCGACAACGGTCTCCAGCGTCACCTGCTCACCGACATCGCTCAAGTCCACAGGCGCGATGTCCAACGTATCGAGCCGCTCCACGAGACTCGCCGGTCCGCTCACCCGAACAAGGTTGGGCGTCAACGAAAATGGGCGCGTCAGGGCCAGGTCCTCCGGTAAGCTTCCGCGGGTGCTTACGCGAACCGGAACAGTCCTCGTGACCAGCCGATCGAGTTGAACGTTGATCGCGCTGGGAACGATGTCCTCCACTTGCACTCCCCGGTATCCGTCCACCGCCACCCACCCCGGCTGGAGCGGGATCACCATCTCCTCGTCCGCCACGTCCGTGATGGGAACGGCCACCGACATGCCTCCGAATCCATTGAGACGGAACATCTCGGTTTGAGGACCACTGAAGCGGACCAACACCACCGATGGAACCGGATCCCCCAACACCATCCAGCCCGGGTCGTCCAGCCGGATATCGACCGGAACCAGTAGATCACGCTGGCCAGGGGTTCCCACGCGGACCAGGACCCAGAGGAAGAAAGCCAGGCCGAAGGCCGCCGCTTTGAGACGGCCGTTACGGGCCAGCGCGCCCAGGAAAGGCCGGCCGGACATACCCTAGCCCGTCCTACGAAGGGAAGTTGGAATCACTTGGGAGCAGCCAGTAGACGCTGGATCAGCTCCTTGTGCTGGGGCGCGTCCCACTCAGTCCCGCCCGCCACCTTCTTGTAGATGATTCCGTCCCTACCGATCAAGAACGTCTCCGGCACACCCGTCGTGCGGTACAGACGCTCGATACCCCCTGAGGGATCGTGGAGCATGGGAAACGTCAGCCCAAGGGAGTCGGCGAAGACCTCAATGTCACCTCCAGGCCGGCCGGCCTGGTCGAACTGGCCAAGCGCGGCATCGATGCTGACCGCCATGATCTCGAACCCGTCCTCTCCGATTTCCTGATAGAGACGCTCCATGGAGGGCATTTCGATCCGGCAGGGGAGGCACCATGTGGCCCAAATGTTTACCAAGACCACCTCACCGCTGTGGTCACTGAGGCGCGCGAGACCACCCCCAAGATCGTTGATCTCGAATTCTGGCGCGACGGTTCCAGCGGTCACCGGCTGAATGCGATCCTGGTTCAGCCAGGCGACGACGATCAGCAGAACGACCCCGACCAACGCGTAGGCGTAGGGTCGATTGGAATATCCGGTGCTCGGTGTCGGTTCAACCGTCATGGGTCAAAGAGCCTCGGTGGAAAAAAGCCTCCGAAAAAAGAGGTCAGACCTCAATTTAACGCCCGCATCCTGGAAATCACCTAGTTTCTGCCGCGTCGTTGGGCAGAGGATCGGCTACCGACGACCAACCTGACACTACTACCGGGGCCGACGAGGCTGTCCGGCGGCGGAAACTGCTCAACGACCCTGCCCTGATCCCGCCCGAACCTGAACCGGCCCTCGATCTCCGTCAGTTCGAAGCCGAGGGAGTCGAGCATGACTTCGGCCGCCGCCTGTTCGATCCCGAGAAGGAGCGGCATGGGGATCAACGGAGGACCGGTGCTGATCAAAACTATGACCTCCATAGGAAGATCCACTTCGGTACCGGCCTCCGGAAGGACCTCCACCACCTGGCCTGCCGGTAGCTCGGCCAGGAGGCTGTCCGCGACAACGATGAAGCCACTCGCCTCGAGGACCGTCCTGGCCGAGTTCAAGCCGAGCCGGACCACATCCGGCACGGGCCTCCGCACCGGGCCCAGGCTCACGGTCAGTGCAACCGTGTTAGTCGCCGTCGAAAGTTGCCCCGCAAGGGGGGTCTGACCCAAGACTTCGCCCCTCAACGCCGTTGGGTGCCGAAACGAATCCGCCACGACGCCGACAGCCCCGGCGCGCGCTATCATTTCCAGCGCCACGACACGGTCGAGTCCTCGCACATCGGGGACCTCGAAGAGATCTCCCGGAGGTGCGGGCATCGGGAAAAGCAGACGGGTGCTCAACACGTAACCGAACACCAAGCCGAGGACCACAACCGAGCCCGCCACGAGACCGCTGTTCCGGGAGAGCTTGAGCTTGCCGAGATGCAGCCGTTTCTTGGACTCCGGCCACTGGAAACGCCCGTCGCTGCGGAACTGCCGCCTCCGGATGGAGCTTCCCAGTTTCATGCGGGCATCTCTCGGCTAGCTTCTCTTAGTCGGAACAACACCGTTACATCTTGCGCAAGCGGGCAGCGAACGCTCCGTCGAAGCCGAACGCTTGCGGAACAACATAGAGGTATCCCTGATTGTTCAAGAACTTTCCGTTCACGCCTTCGCCGGGATCCATCTGGAATTCCGGCCGGCGAGCGATGAAGGATTCGATCTGTTCCTCGTTTTCTTCGGGTTCCAGGCTGCACGTTGCATACACTAACATACCTCCACTAGGTACAACGTCCGCGCAAGCATCCAGGATGCGGCTCTGCAAGGCCGCCATCTCATTCAGCCGATCCGGGGTCAGACTCCAACGTATATCCGGATTGCGTCTCAGCGTCCCCGTTCCCGTACAGGGAACGTCCAACAACAACATATCCGGCCGGCTGACCGAAGGCGCGAGCGCATCCGCCTGCACCATGTTTACACAAATGCGATGTCGGCCTTGCTGTCCCACTCTGTCGACGTTCTCGCGAACGAGCCTCAGCCGCTCGAGCGACCGATCGGCCGCCACGACCACATTGCCGCGCGCCGCGAGCGTCAACGTCTTGCCACCCGGCGCAGCGCAAAGGTCCGCGATGCGGGCATCCGCGCTAGGATCCGCATACGAGACCACCAAGGCAGCCGCGGGGTCCTGCACGACCACCGGAACCACGTTCATCGCTTCTTCCAGGGACGCATTCCCCGAAATCACTACACATCCCGTGCCAGAACCGACTGCGGCGACGGTAATCTGTTCGGCTTCCAACGCCTCCACGGCCTCTTCCGGCGAGTCCCAGAGGCAGCGAAGAGATAGGGGCGGCACGCCGTTGTTCTCCTCCACCAGCTTCCGTACATCCGCTGTGGACCATCGAGCGAGCCAGCGCTCTATCAGCCACCGGGGATGCGAACCCCATGTGGACAAGAACTCCACAGGATGGGTTTCGGGGTCGGGGAAGTTCTCCGGGCCACCGCCGTCCCGCACAATGCCTCGCAGTACAGCGTTCGCCAATCCGGCAACGCCCCGTCCGCCTTTGGACTGTGCGAGATCGACCGCCTGGGATACTGCCGCGTACTCGGGCACGCCGCCCATATAGAGAATCTCGTACAGACCGATCCGAAGTGAGTCCCTCACGCCGGCTTGGACGCTTTCGAGGCCACGTTTCACTTTTCGATCCAGCAAATAATCCAGCCGGCCTCGGAGCCGCTGAATGCCGAATACCAGCTCTCGGCACCATGCGCGATCACGGGCATCGAGAGAACGTGTAGCGGCCGCGAAGGCCCGGTCGAGCCTCCGTCCCCGAGCAACCGCCGCGAGAATATCCGAAGCGGCGAGGCGGCCCTCCGTGGCAGACGCCGTGCTCAGTCCAACATCCCTCGCGTGGGCGACGAAGGAATCCCGATCTCCCGTGCCTCCATGCGGCCCGCCAAATACGCGAGCCGTCCGGACTGGGTCGCGAGGCGCATGGCGTGCGCCATCGCCACCGGATCGTCGGCGGTCGCAATAGCCGTGTTCATGAGCACCCCGTCCACACCCTGTTCCATCGCAATACACGCATCGGAGGCCGTCCCGACACCCGCGTCCACGATGATTGGAACCTCACACCGACGCTTGATCTCCCGGATGAAGTACGGGTTGACAATTCCGAGCCCACTGCCAATCGGGCTCGCGAGCGGCATGACCGCAACACAGCCGGCATCCTCCAAGCGGAGGGCAGTCACGAGATCATCATTCGTGTACGCCATCACGTTGAAGCCCTCGGCCACCAAGGTCTCGGCGGCTTCAAGGGTGGCCTGCGTGTCGGGTACCAACGTGGTCTCGTCGCCAATGACCTCGAGCTTGAGCCACTCGTTGAAGCCAGCGGCGCGGGCCAAGCGTGCGTAACGGATCGCGTCTTCGGCCGTGTAGCACCCGGCGGTGTTGGGAAGCAGGAAGAACTCTTCGGGGTCCAGGTGGAAGAGGATGCCCTCGCTCTGCGTGCGGTCCAAGTCGACCCTGCGAACCGCCACTGTGACCATCGCCGTGCCGGAAGTCCGGATCGCCTCCACCATCGTCTCGTTATCGGGATACTTACCCGTCCCTACAAAGAGGCGAGAATCGAACTCACGGTCGGCGATGCGCAAGCGCTCGGCGACCTCCACGTCCACGGCGCTCCCGACTGCCACTTCGCTACTTCCCATATCAACCTCCTCCGACGAAGTGGACCAGTTCGACCGCATCTCCCTCCGAGACCTGGACGTCCTTGAACTGGTCACGGCTGAGAATTTCCCGATTGAGCTCGACCACGATGAGCAGGGGGTTGAGGTCGAAGAACTCCACGAGTTGATGGACCGAGAGCCCGGACTGGACTTCCCGCTCCTTCCCGTTCACCTGTACCTGAATGTTGCCTGGATCACTCATTCTCGATGGCTCTTACTCATGCGTTCCAGGTGGCTCCTATCACGCTTTACGGACCGCTCGTATCTCCTGAACCGCCCGCTTCCACGGCATCAAGATAAGCCTTGACGGCATCCGGCGGAGAGGGGGCGTCCCAGATGCCTCTTATGGCCGCCACTCCGTGGCCGCCGGATCTGAGCACCGTGACCGCCCGCTCCGGGGTCACGCCACCAATTCCGACCAGGGGGAGGTCGACCCGCGACGCCACCAGGCCCAAGAATTCAGGTCCCCCGGCCACTGCTTCAGGGTGCGAAGGAGTCTCGAACAGCGTGCCCACAAACAGATAGTCCGCTCCCGACTCCGCCACCTCCACCGCCTCGCTCGCGCTGTGCACCGATACACCCAAGAGCCGACTCGCTCCCAGTAGACGTCGTGCCTCAGCCGGCGGCAGGGAACGGGCGCCTAGGTGGACCCCCGCCGCCCCGACAGCCAAGGCCACGTCCAGACGATCGTTCACGACGAGCAGAACCCCCGAAGCGGCGGCACGCTCGCATAGAATCCTCGCCAATCGAGTGAGTCTTCGACCCGGCGTGCGGGCCCCCCGGATATGGAGCGCGACCGAGCCACCCACGACACCCTCATCGACCGGCTCACGCGCCTCGAATACTTCGAACACCTCGCGAGCTCGGGCCTCGAAGTCGGGCCGGGCCAGGATCTCGTCGTCGGTAACGACGTGTAACTTCGGAATCACTCGAAGCATTGACTAGCGGTCGCGCCCCGCCCCAGGATCCACTCGCTCGCGTCCATCCGTCGCCTTCCCTGTGGTTGGACTTCGCCGATGTGCACTGCCCCTTCCTCAGCTGCCACCAGCAACCCCGTCTCCCGGTCGGCCTCCACGATGGTTCCCGGTCGAGCCTCGGGGATGACGTCCGGGTCCGCAGCCGGCCGAAAGAGCTTGATCGGTTGGTCCTCGAGTTCCGACCACGCACCCGGCACCGCGTCCATCCCTCGAATGAAGTTGCTCACCGCCACCGATTCACAGGCCCAGTCGATCCGGGCCGTGGCGCGATCGATTTTGGGCGCGTAGGTGGCCCGTGACTCGTCCTGTTCCTGCTCCTCGATCAGGCCCGCCTCCAGAAGCACGAGCCCCTCCACCAGGGCCTCCGCCCCGACCTCGGAAAGGCGCATTGTCAGGTCGCTGGCCGTCTCTTCCGGGCCAATCGGCTCCTCCACCTGGAAGAGGATCGGTCCGGCGTCCATCTGCTCGACAATCCGCATGACCGTGACACCCGTGATCACATCGCCTCTGACGATGGACCGGTTGATAGGCGCCGCCCCGCGCAACGACGGTAGAAGCGAAGCATGCAGATTCACCGACCCCATAGCGGGAACGTTGATGACTTCGACGGACAGGATCTGGCCATACGCCACGACCACGGACAAGTCCGCCCCGAGGCCGGCAATCTCCTGGATAAAGTCTTCGGAGCGTGCGGATTCCGGCTCGAGGACTCTGTAGCTCTGGTCGACGGCCTCCACTTTGACGGCCGACGCCCGAAGCTCCCTGCCCCTCCCCGCCGGACGATCCGGCTGGGTCACGACACCCACGATGTCGTGGCCCTCCTCGCCGAGCGCCCGAAGAGAGGGGATAGCGAACTCCGGCGTGCCCCAGAAGAGGATCTTCACCCCTTCGCTCCCTCCTGCTGGCTCTTCTTCCACTTCTTGAGCAACGCGCGGCGCTTGAAGGCACTCAGCCGGTCGATGAAAAGGATTCCGTCCAGGTGGTCGATCTCGTGTTGGAGCGCCCGGGCCAACAACCCCTCCGCCTCGACGTCGATGGCCTGTCCCTTGACGTCGAAGCCCCGGACTGTGACACGCGCCGGCCGCGTGACGACGTCCTCCATCTCGGGGATGCTCAGGCATCCCTCGGGATTCTTGTCCTCCTCGTCGCTGGACTCGACGATCACGGGATTGACGAAGACCCAGCGTCCGGCCTCGGGGTCGTCTTCGTCGCGCAGGTCGAGCACACACACACGCTGGGAGACGCTGATCTGCGAAGCCGCCAGGCCAATCCCTTCAGCGAAGTACATCGTCTCGAGCATGTCTGCGACCAGCCTGCGCAGGTTATCGTCGAACGCCTCCACCTCCACACCTTTTTCGCGGAGGACTTCTTCGCCGAGCAACGCGATCCTGCGAACCGCCATTGCTACTCCTTACTTCTCCGCGGCGTCTGGCTGGTCCGCCGAGACCTTGTGGGAGATTCGGCTCCGCTCGATGGTGATCTTCGTCTCGCCGCCGGTCTTGATGATCAGGCGGTCGTCCTCCGCACGGATTACAGTGCCGACGATCCCACCGCTGGTAACGATCTCATCACCCCTCCCGATCGACGCGATCATCTGTTTCTGCCGGTCCTTCTCCTTCCGCTGCGGTCGAATGAGCAAGAAATAGAAAATGAGGACCACGGCCGACATGTTCAGGAAGAACACGAACGTACCATTCGCCCCCTGCCGGGGGGCCATCACAACTGCCAATAGGGCTTCAACCACAACCGATCTCCGCTTTGTTTTGCCTCACGAGTGTGCTCCTTCTTTCGAATCCCGGTACCGCTCGAGCCAGTCCCGGGACCAGGACTGGAAGGTACCACTCGCGATGCGCTGCCGGGACTCCTCGGCAAGCCGAACCAGAAATCGAATGTTGTGGATAGAAACGAGCCGGGCACCGAACAACTCGCTCGACACGCAAAGGTGCCTGATATACGCACGATCATACGCCCGGCACGCGTAACAGTCACAGTCGGGATCGATCGGTTCCCGGTCGCGGATGAAGCGGGCCGACTTGAGGTTGATCTGACCCTCGAGCGACGTCCACGCAGTCCCATGGCGGGCGTTCCGGGTCGGCGCCACGCAATCGAACATGTCGCATCCACGGGCCACGGACTCGAGAAGATCGTCGGGATAACCCACACCCATGAGGTAGCGTGGAAGTCCCTTCGGAATCTCTGTGTGGAGCGCCTCGAGAACCCGCCACATGTCGTCCTTCGCTTCGCCAACGCTGAGGCCTCCGATCCCCATCCCATCCCAATCCCCGAGATCGAGGAACGACCTGAGGTGCTCGAGCCGAAGGTCCTCGTAGACGTTGCCCTGGAGGATCGGGAGGAGGCACTGGGCTCCACCCACGCCTTCGTCGTCCAGCATCTGGAATCGATCTCGGCAGCGCGACAACCACTCCAGCGTACGCCGATTCGCGGTCTCGGCCTCCTCGCGGCTGACACCCCCGGGGGGGCACTCGTCGAACGCCATTACGACATCGGCTCCCAGCGCCCGCTGGATGTCCATCACCCCCTCGGGCGTGAAGAGGTGACTGGACCCGTCGATGTGGCTCTGGAAGACCACGCCGTCGTCTCGGATCTTGTTGCTACCCGCGAGCGAGAAGACCTGGTAACCGCCTGAGTCGGTGAGGATGGGTCCGTCCCAGCGCATGAAGTCGTGAACTCCCCCCAACTCACGGACCACCTCGTGCCCCGGACGCAGGTAGAGATGATACGTGTTGGCGAGAATCATGGATGCCCCGGTAGCCCTTACCTCCTCGGGCGAGACGCCTTTGACCGAGCCGCTGGTTCCCACGGGCATGAAGACGGGGGTCTCTACTTCGCCATGGGGCGTCGTGAAAGTGCCGTTGCGGGCGGCACCGTCTTCAGTGTGCAACGTGAAATCGAACATTCGTGGAAGCTCTTAACGCGATCAGACCGAGGTTTCGTGAACTGTACTGGAGTGCTATTCCTTCGGCCGACGCGACTGCGTTTGCCGAAGGGAGCGCACCCTATGATACTTCTGCGGCCCGGTCAGGCACATGTATCGCTTACGGACGGTGACCGGTCCGGACGAACAGTGGACGGCAGATCGAGATTGAACACGGAAAATGACGCTGGGAAAATGAAGCTCGGAAGATGACGCCCGCAACACGACAGACGTACCGCCTCACTGCGTGGTCGAGCCTGGCCGTGATGGCCTGTGTGATGCTGGCCCCACCGCCAGCGTGGGGTTTGACTGCGGTGCAGCTAACCACACCCGACGAGGGCGCCCCAGGCCCCCTGGTCTCCGTCGACTGGCTCGCCGAGCACCTCCAGGATTCTTCGATCGTTGTGCTTCACGTCGGTATGCCCACCGCGCGTTCCTCCGGCGAGTTCATCCCGGGCGCCCGGTTCCTGAATTATCAGGAGATCGTGCAGGTGCGAGACAGCCTGATTGTGGAGATGCCCACCGTCGACGAGTTGATCGAGCCCCTCGAGGCAGCTGGAGTCTCGGACGGAGCGTCGATCATCCTTTACGGCAACCCGGCACACCTCCCAGCGCGCGCGTACGTGACACTCGACTATCTCGGACTTGGCGGGCAGACGGCGGTATTGGACGGCGGCCTGGAGGCCTGGAAGGCCGCCAAGCACCCGGTCGCACCGATCCCGACACAGGGCCCTCGAGGTCTGTTTACCCCGATCGTCCGGGACGATGTGCTGGTTTCGGCCGAGTGGATCGAGGAACACCTGTACGACCCCATCGTCGCGCTCATCGACTCACGGCCCGCGGGGGAGTACGACGGCAGTGTCCCGACTCGGATCGGGGCACGGGCAGGCCACATCCCTGGTGCTCGCAATCTCTATTGGGAAGATCTTCTCGTGGCCCCGGACAACCGGGTCCTGCGTGATGTCACCGATGTCCAACTTCGGTTCCTGGAAGCGGGCGCAGATTACGGAGACCTCGTGGTCAACTACTGCTACGTAGGAATGCGTGCCAGTTATACGTATCTCGTCGCCAAGCATCTCGGGTATGACGCGCGGCTCTACGACGGTTCCTGGAACGAGTGGAGCAAGAACGATTCGCTGCCCGCTGTGATGGGGTCAATCCCTGAGTAGCCCCCTCATCACCTGCTGCGCTCATAAGGCGGCTCACACGAACTCAACGGTCGCCCGCCGGTGATTGTCCTCGAACATATGGGTAAACTCCTGTCTACGACTCGCACACTCACCCGCTGCTCAGCCATCGCGGTGGGAAGCCTGCTCCTGTGGGCCCCATCCGTCTCCGCTCAGGAGGCCGGTCGCCTCGGTTCCGATTCGAGCTTGGTGCTGCTCCCGCACACCGAAGCTCCGGTGGTCGGTGCCGTCCGGGCCTCCTCGAGCATCCAGATCGACGGCATGCCCGATGAGGCGGCTTGGGCGGCGGCGATGCCCATGACGGTCTTCACTCAGATCGACCCGTTCGAGGGCCAACCGATCAGCCAACCCACGGAGGTTCGCTTTCTCTTCGACGACGAAGCCCTCTACATCGGAGCACGGCTCTACGACTCCGGCCCCATAATGACCCGCTTAGCCCGTCGGGACGCAAGCGTCTCGGACTCGGACCTCTTCACCGTTTCCATCGACAGCTACCACGATCATCAGACCTCATATCGCTTCACGACCAACCCGTCAGGGCTGAAGCGGGACGCGACGGTAGCGAGCGGAGGTGGGGGGGATTCCTCTTGGGATCCGATATGGGAAGTGACCTCGGTGATCAGGGATGAGGGATGGTTCACGGAGATGCGCATCCCTTTCAGTCAACTTCGGTTCAGCCCCGGAGACGATATGGTCTGGGGAGTTCAGGCGGAACGGAACATCCGCCGGGTCGAGGAATCCGCCTTCTTTTCCTTCACTCCCAAACTGGAGCGGGGCGGTGTCGCGCGGTACGGACACCTCACGGGACTCCGCGGCATCGGTGCGGGAAAGAAGCTGGAGGTGCTTCCTTACGTCGGAATGAGCGCAGAGTACATCTACCAAGAACCTAGCTCCCAGGTGGCGTTCAACAATCCCTTTCGGTCAGGCTCCGACTATATCGGTCGGGCCGGCGTAGATCTCAAGTACCTCCTCGGCTCGAACCTGACGCTGGATGCCGCGGCGAACCCGGACTTCGGGCAAGTCGAGGTGGACCCGGCCGTCATCAACCTGACCGCCTTCGAGACGCGCTTCCAGGAACGGCGTCCGTTCTTCGTGGAGGGAGCCGAGATCTTCACGTACGGCCGGGGGGGCCCCACGGGCAGCACGGGCCGGGCACCTCAGGTGCTTTACTCTCGCCGCATCGGCCGTAGGCCGCAGGGCGGCGTCTCATCGGATGCCGTGTATTCCGCGGCACCCACTTCTACCACGATTCTTGGCGCCGCGAAGATCACAGGAAAGATTGGAGATGGCTGGTCCGTCGGATTGATCGACGCGGTGACGGGGCGGGAGTACGCCCCGTACGTGGACGCAGCCGGAGCGGACGGCCGGAGCGTCCTGGAGCCCCCCACGAACTACCTGGCTGGGAGGGTTCGCAGGGATACGCGCGCCGGGGAAACGCAGATCGGCATGATTGCCACCGCGGTGCACCGGAGCCTCGGGGACCCGGGACTCGTCGACCGGCTTCGCTCAGCGGCGTACGTCACGGGAGCCGATCTCGTACACGAGTTCAACGACCGCGCTTGGAAGATCAGCGGCGCGCTTGCATCGAGTTACATCCAGGGAGACCCCGCTGCGATCTTGCGTGCCCAGGAGTCTTCGTCCCGATACCTACAACGGCCGGACGCGACCCACCTAAGTGTGGATCCGACAGCTACCTCCATGGGTGGATCGTACGCCATGGGTGAGATCAACAAGCAGGCCGGCACATTTACGGGCAGGATCGGCGTGGCCCGCCTGAGCCCGGGCTACGAGGTGAACGACCTCGGGTTTCAGACCGAGACCGAACGGCTCATTCTGGATACGCATTTTCAGTGGAATAACCCCCGACCCGGCAGGCACTTCCGAAACTGGAGCTTGATGGGTGGGCCCGACAACAAGTGGAACACATCAGGCGACTGGATCTTCAGTGATTTCAATGTCCAGTTCACCTGGCGTTGGCTCAACTACTGGGGTGGATCGGTGCGCGTGGCGGCCCGACCAACGACGGACGACGACCGGCTCACGAGGGGAGGGCCGATGGCCCGGACACCCGGTTCAGGCCAGTGGCGGTTGAGTCTTAACTCGGATTCCCGGAAGGCCTTGGGTGTCCGGACGCAATACAGCGGGTCGAGCGACGCCGCGGGCTCCTGGCAGCACAGTGGATCGATCGACTTCACATACCGGTCCGGAGAGAAGCTGGAATTGCGGCTGGGTCCCTCATTGACCCGCAGTTTCACCCAGGCCCAGTACGTCGCGTCGACGAGCGATCCCTTGGCCACGAACACGTTCGGACGGCGCTACGTCTTCGCACCCCTCGATCAAACGACGTTGGCGTTAGAGGCCCGTATGAACGCCACGTTCTCACCGACGCTGACCCTCCAGGTCTACGCCCAACCGCTCATCTCCAGGGGCGACTATGGGGATCTCGCCGAGTTTCGTGCGCCCCGCACATATCGATTCTCGACGTATGGTGAGGACATCGGCACCAGTGTCCGCCAGGCCGATGGAGACTATCTGATCGACCCGGACGGCCCGGGTGCGGCCCCGGAATTCACCGTCAGAGACAAGAGTTTCAACTTCAGAAGCCTTCTCGGAAACGCCGTCCTACGGTGGGAGTGGAGCCCAGGCTCGACGCTCTTCCTGGTCTGGCAACAGAGCCGGGCGGCCAGGGTGCGGGCATCCGATTTCGACGAGACCGGCGCCCTCGACGTCGGATCCTTCGACCTCGGCTACGACACCCAGGAGCTTTTCGGGCTTCCCTCCGACGACATCTTCCTGATCAAGATGAATTACTGGCTGAACTTCTAGGCTCTCAACTCACCGTTTTTTGGTGGCACTCATCGCCAGCCCCACACAATATTCAAAGTATCGCGTATTGTTGTCGCTCAAGAGGTGATACGATACGCCGGAAAACGAGCATGGTGCTGGTCATTGCCGGAGTATGTTTCGTCACGGGCTGCGTGGTCGCCGCCGCGGGAGGCGGGGCGTTGGCGGGAATCCACGTGACCTCGCAGGGTGCGGAGGCCGACGTAGAGTCCAATATCCAGGGCACCGATGGAAGGGTTCGGGCCGCCCTTCCCCAGATGGGAATCGAGATGACCGGTGAGGCCTCCGAGAACTCCGGTAGCGAGCGCGAGTTCAAGGGATCGGTCGACGAACTTGAGATCACCGTGTCGCTGGAAACTCGCGACCACGGTACGCATATCGACGCCTCAACTCGGCGGAGCCTCGCCTCCTGGGATCAGGAGTACGCGGAACGGCTAGTGGCGCGAATCGTCGGGGGCGACAGCAGTCCGGCCCGGCTAGTCCCTCTTCGTGAACACCACGAAGAACTTCTCATCGAAGAGGTCGAACTCCTGGGTCAGATCGAACCCGGCGACGCCCATCCAGTCCCTCACCTCCTGTAGTGTGATCAGCAACTCGGGTTGGCCACGGTGGGGCGCCTGGGGGTGATCCCCATGGTAGTCGACGACCACGATGCGGCTACCAGGCGCCATATACCTCGCCGTCGTCCGTAGGTAGGCCCGTCGCCCCTCGATGTGATGAATGACGTCGTGGAAGAAAACCACATCGATGTCCCTTCGGGGCAGCTTGGGGTCCTCGAATTCTCCCAGAACGGCCTGGACGTTCCCCACCCCACCGTCCACCGCCTTTTGCTCGATCATGGGCAGGAAGCCTGGATCGATCTCCATCGCGAAGACCGTGCCGGTCGGCCCCACGGCTCGCGCGAGCGAAACCGAGAATATGCCGGTGCCCGCGCCCATGTCCGCGACCAACTCACCCGGCTGGAGTCCGATGCGGCTGACGACCTCGTCGATCTCGAGGCTTTCCAGCCGGCGTCCGCTCTCGAGGGTCAGGGCCCACTCTTCTGCGGGACGCCCGCCCAACTGAAGGGCCGACAACGGCCCCATCGGCACGGAGACCGCCAAAAGGCCTAGCGAAGCGAAGAAGCGTAGGTTCGCGGATCGCAACATGGGCTGACTCCTATGTGCTGTTCAACCTCCTACCGCGAAATGCCCAGCCCCTCCACCAAGATCCCAGGGATGACGTGGTTGACCCGCGCACCCCAAATGCCGTCGGTGCGCGCGGCCATCCCGCTCTTCGGAGCCGAATGGACCACGACGCCGTTCACCACGAAGTCGGTGGCATCCGCTCCGACGCGTACCTCAAGGGCGTTGACGGAGCGTCCGTTGGCGTCCGTCGCCATGACCGCCGAGTGGGGCGTGCGTCCCTGGATGTCGTGCGTGGTTTCATTTCCGGCGCGGTGCTTGACCAGATAGCTTCCGTCCTGCGCAATCAAGAAGTACAGATAGTTCTGCCCCGAACCCTCCAGGTCACGGCCCCCGTAGACAAGACCGTAGTAGTTCACATGGCCGCTCGGCTCCAAGAGAGTGAACGTCCCTCTGAGTGTGTAGTTGCCCGTCGCAGTGTTGGCGGAGTTCCACGCCGTGACGGCAGGTCCCGTGCGCACTTCGAAACCATCTCCCGACGTGGTCACGGTCACCTCCGGAACGTCGTCCGGATCCGCCGCATCCGTGCTGTGGTCGAGACGCAACTGGAGCCCGGCGGGGGCCTGCGCGGCCAGCGGCACGGCGATTAACAGGGTCAGGGCGGCTAGGGAAATTCGACGAATCATGACTCACTCCTAGAATTGGATGACGGAGGGACAGTATAAGATGGTGGGCGGCTCTGGAGAAGACGGATGGCGACTAGATCTCCAGACCGAAGTGCTCGAGGTAGAGAGCCGCATACTCGTCTAGAGTCATTTCTCAGCCAAAATCGACCCACTGTTCATCCGTCATGGCCTGGCAACCGGCCGCCCATTTCTTCGCGCCTTCACCAACCAGATAGCGCAGCTTCGGTTGATCCGTCTCCAGAGCCAGCTGAATGGTTTCCGCAACCAACTCAGGCTGAGAAGCACTCTCCAACAGCTTGCCAAACACGCGACCGCTTCTCAGAGCGATGTCGTGGCAGGGAGAAATCCGGGTCCGGTTGGGGCCCACGCTTCCCAAAAATCTGGGTTTGGACAAGTCCCGGTTCAATGATGGCCACCCGGATGTTGAAAGGCCGCACTTCCTGGGCTAAGGCCTTGCTGGCCGCCTCGAGGGCAAATTTGGAGGTGCGGTAGGCGGTGCTACCGGCCAAGGCGAGTCGCCCAGCGATAGAGGTCACGTTGACGATCGTGCCACTTCGGGCCTGCCGCATCGTCGGAAATACCAATCGCATCATGCGCATGGCACCGAAGAAATTGGTCTCGAAGACGGCCCTCAGAATCTCCTCCGGAGCCTCTTCAATCGCACCGCCTCCGAGGATGCCGGCGTTGTTGATCAACACGTCGAGCTGGCCGGCCTGTTCGAGAACCTCTCGTACTGCCTTCTCTGAGGAGTCAGGATCGTTCACATCGAGCCGAATCACGTCCAGCTTCAGTCCTTCCTGATCAGCTGCCTGCTCTAGCGTAGACAAGCCCGTAGCCGGGTTCCGCATGCTGGCAAAGACATGATGGCCTTGTCGGGCGAGATGAAGTGCGGTCACCTTACCAATGCCTGTGCTTGTTCCTGTAATGAGTGTGACTGGCACGTTTTCTCCCCTCAGCCTTCATGTTCTGTCTGGTGAGCCGGCGAACAATGTCGTCGGCAGTGCGACCTGACACAAAGTGAAGCGGGATTGCTCCACACGAGGTCGTAGCGTAGCCTGGGCGTAAAGTGACGCAACCGTTGCGGCGCGTGGTTCGACCATAGGGTGTAGGGGAAGCCCGCATGAAACGCACGAGTCCGATGAACTGGGAGCTGGTCGTTGCGATCAGCGTGGCCGCCTCCCTCGCCGGGGCATGTGCGCCATCCGATTCCGAGTCGGGCACAACGTTCCTCTTCGAGGGAGCCCGGCTGATCGTCGGAGACGGGAGCGTAATCGAAAACGCAGCCCTCCTGATAGAGGGCGACCAGATCCTCGCGGTTGGGAGGACCGGAGAAGTCACCGCGCCTCCCGGAGCCGCGACCGTCGACTTGGCCGGAAAGACGGTCATTCCCGCCTTGATCGACGTCCACGCGCACCTCGGATACGAAGGATACACGAGCTGGGGGGCTGAAAACTACTCCCGAGAGAATCTCATCGAGCACCTGGAGCGCTACGCCTACTACGGGTTCGGCGCGGTCTTCTCCGCCGGCAGCGACCCCGACGATCTCGCGATCGAGCTACAACGCGCCCAGCGGGAGGGACAGGTGGCAGGCGCCCGGTTCCTCTTCGGCGCGGGCATGGCGCCTCCCGGCCAAGGGCCGAACAACCAGTTCCTCGGACACGCGCTAGCCATTGCTGAACAGACCGGCATGACCGTGCTGCGGGGAGTCGCCAACGAAGAAGAGGGTCGCGCCGCCGTCCGCGACGTCGCGGCCAAGGAGATCCCCTTCATCAAGATCTGGGTCGACGACCGGGGAGGAAGCCAGGAGAAGCTCGGCCGTGCGTCCTATCGCGCAATCATCGATGAAGCCCGGACACACGGCATCGAGGTCATCGTCCATCAGCAAGCTCCGGACATGGCGGACCTTCTCGACGCAGGCGTGGCCGGGTTCCTTCACGGTCGCCTCGGCCCCGCGGTGGACGACGCCCTGGCCGCACAGATCCAAGACTCCGGAGCCTTCCTGGTCCCCAACCTCGGACTGGGTGAACTGCGCCGTGAGCGAGTGGGCGACGATCCGTTTCTGCAAGAGACAGCGCCTCCGGGGGTGGCGGCGCGACTCCGTGAAGCCTACGACGCGCGGCGACAGTCGGGAGGAGGCCAGCAGGGGAATGCGGCGAGCGCAGCGGAACGGGAGCGAGAGTTGATTGAGTCCTTCTCCGCCCTCGTGGCGGCGAACGTGGATATCGTGCTCGGAACCGATGCGGGGGCTGTTCCGGATCACTTCTTTGGCTACACCGGCCACCGGGAGATGGAGATCTTCGTCAGGCTGGGCATGACGCCGATGCAAGCCATTGTTGCGGCCACCAGCCGACCCGCAGAGCAACTCGGCCTGAGCGAGATAGGCACGATCGCCCCCGGAAAGAGCGCAGATTTCGTGATCCTCGACGCGAACCCACTCGAGGACATCCGCAACACGCGTACCATCTTTCGAGTCTACCTCCGGGGCAGTGAGGTCGACCGCGCGAGGCTGCGCGGCCGCTGGGCCGGGGGGGGGGCTGCCTTGGTCAGCCGATCCAGCGGGCGCACGATGAATAGGCCCAGCCAGTAAGCGATGAAGCCAACCACGACTAGGAGCCCGGCCACGAGAATTGCCGTCACGTCACGGAGCTGGGCAACCTGCGCGCACGCCTCCTCCGCCGTGATCTCCGCCACGACCGCCCACTCCAGGCGGGGAACCCGCTGGAGAGTTCCGATGACCTCTTTTCCGTCACGATCTGCATAGGTGACGGGGCTGCGTTCGTTCGCGAAAAGCAGCTCCGTCGTAGCGGACGCGCGTCAGCGTGTAAGCTGAAGATCTCGCTGCCATCCGGCCCGATCACGTACAAGTCGCCCGAGTCGCCCGGAGCGAACACGAGCAGGGTGGTCAGCACAGCCCGATGGGTGACGTTGGCCACGAGCGCGCCCACGAAGATTCGGTTCGCGGTGGTGACCGGGATGGCAATGGTCATGAGCGACTGGCTGAGCTGGTCGTCCTAGTACGCGTCCGCAATCACCACTTCGTCCGCCGCTACACGCTCGAGCCAATCGGGTGAGAAATTCAATTCGCCGGGGCCATCGGCGCTGGTCTGGCCCTCTCGGTCGATGACGATCAGCTCCTCGTAGTCCGGAAACCGCTCCTCAACGGACGTGAGGTATTCGCTGAGGCGAGCGCCGGCCGGGGGGACCCCCGCCGCCGTCCGTCGCTCGAGCGCGGTCTGCGCACTCACGCCCTGCAACTCTTCGGCGATCTTGTCGGTAAGGGCAGCGCGGTTCTGGGCGTACGAGATCCAGGCCATTCCCAGGGAGTGGATCAACGTAGCCAGCAAGGCGAGGCCCACGATCCGGCTCTTGATGCTCTCCAGCCGAACTACCTTGGGGACTTGCTCGACGACGGTCTTGGTGAGGTGCGTTGTGCGTTCGGGCATACCTAAAAGGTATGCCTGGTCCCGGCGCCCCGCACGAGAAAATCACCCCACGACCATCGCATCCCCGTAGGAATAGAAGCGGTATCCCTGGCTGATCGCCACGCTGTATGCCTCCATGGTCCTCTCGTATCCGGCGAACGCGGCTACAAGCATCAGGAGCGTGGACCGTGGCAAGTGAAAGTTCGTTATCAGCCCGTCCACCACCCGAAAGCGGTACGGCGGGTGGACGAACAGTTCAGTCACTCCGGCCCCCTCCACCACCACCCCATCACGGGCCGCACTCTCGAGCGTGCGCACCACGGTCGTGCCCACCGCCCAGATGCGCAGCCCCTCCTCTCGGGCGGCGTTGATTGCGCCCGCCGCCTCGGCGGGCACGAAGTACCGCTCGCTGTGCATGTCGTGTTCGTCCGGATCGTTCACCTCGACGGGCCGGAACGTCCCCACGCCCACGTCCAGGGTGACCGCCACGCGGCGCACGCCCTTGGCTTCGATCTTGTCCAGCAAATCTGGGGTGAAGTGCAGTCCCGCCGTGGGGGCGGCCACCGACCCCGGCACACGCGCGTACACCGTCTGGTAGCGCTCCCGGTCGAGAGGCTCGTCGTCCCGCTCCAGATAGGGCGGAAGGGGAACGTGGCCGTGTTTCTCCAAAGCCTCCCGCACCGGCCCCTGCACCAGGAGCCGCACCACCCGTCCGCCCCCCGGCGCGGAGTCCACGACCTCCACGTCGAACCCCGGGGCGATGTTCACGACCCGCCCGGGTTTGAGCTTCCCTCCGGGCCGCACCAGGGCCTCCCAAAGAGTGGGCTCGTCGGTATCGTCATCGTCCAAGTCCTCGCCACCGGGCACAGACTCCCCGACCCACGGCCGTACCAGCAAGACTTCCGACGGCGCCCCGGTGGGCTTCCGCCCCAATAGCCTAGCAGGCCGCACCCTGCTCTCGTTCACCACGAAGACGTCACCCGGACTCAGCAAGTCGACCAGGTCGGAGAAGCGCCGGTGTGCGAAGGGGCCACCGTCCCGCGGCACGACCAAGAGCCGGCTCTGATCCCTGCGCTCGGTGGGATAGCGGGCGATCCGCCCGGAAGGTAGGTCGTACTCGTAGTCCGAAACGCGGGCTCCGTCCTTCAGCCGTCCCCGAAGCAAAACTCGCTCACTCGAAGAGGGACGACTGCCCACCCCCCGCCGCCCCACGCTCGGCGGGCGGCTCATACCCGAACCGCTTGAAGGCCCTCACCGTGGCCACCCGCCCCCGTGACGTCCGCATGAGATATCCCTCCTGGATCAAAAACGGCTCGTAGACCTCCTCCAGGGTGGAGGCGTCTTCCCCCATCGCCACGGCCAACGTTTCGAGTCCGACGGGTCCGCCCTCGAATTTCTCAATCAGTGTGTGAAGCACGCGCCCGTCCATCTCGTCGAGGCCATACTCGTCGACGTCGAGCATTTTGAGCGCCTCCTCGGCGACGGTCGCCGTGATGACACCCTCAGCCTTCACCTGGGCGAAATCGCGAACTCGGCGGAGCAGCCGGTTGGCCACGCGGGGAGTTCCCCGGGCCCGGCGGGCCAGGATCTGCGCCCCCTCGGGCGAACACTCCACGCCTAGAATATCCGAGCTCCGCGACACGATCACGGCCAACTCCTCGGGTGGATAGAAATTCAGCCGTTGAATGATGCCGAAGCGGGCTCGCATGGGCGCCGTGAGGAGGCCGAAGCGGGTGGTCGCGCCCACGAGTGTGAACTTCTCGATGTCCATGGTCATGGTCTGGGCCCGGGGGCCGTCGGCCAGGCGGATCTCAATCCGGTAGTCCTCCATGGCGGGATACAGAAACTCCTCGATGATGGGGCGGAGCCGGTGGATCTCGTCGATGAAGAGGACGTCTCCCTCACGCTGATTGGTGAGCATGCCCACGAGGTCCGCCGGCTTCTCCAGCACAGGCCCTGACGTGGACTTGAAGTTCACGCCCATTTCCCGCGCGATCAGGGAGGCCAGCGTGGTCTTGCCCAGCCCCGGCGGGCCGTGAAAGAGCAGGTGGTCCAGTGGTTCCCGGCGCTGCTTGGCCGCCTCGATGGCGATGCTCAAGGCCTCGCGGACCTTGTCCTGGCCGATGAACTCGGCGAGGCGCTGGGGCCGGAGCGAGGGCTCGGCCACAGCGTCTTCCTCAAGCACCTCGGGCGTGGTGATTTCGCTTCTTGTGGTCATCGCATGGCTCTCATCGTTGCGTGACGCTCATTCCATGGGCGCTCATAGCATTACGCTCATCGTCCGAACACTCGCTCTCCTCAACGTTTCGCCAAAGCCCGACGGACCAGCTCGTCGATGCCCGCGGTTTCGCCGTCGGCCAACGCGTGCCGGACCGCGGCGTCGGCATCCACAAACGAATACCCCAGCGCCACGAGCGCCCCTACCGCCTCCTGAGCGCCTGGCCCCTCTCCGCCGCCGGTGCCGTCCGGTCCGGCGGCCTCCACAACCAGATCTTCGACTCTGTCAGCCAGCTCCAACACGATCCGCTCGGCTGTCTTCTTCCCCACACCGCTCACCTGCTTGAGGGCGTTCACGTCTTTCTCGGCCAATGCTTGGGCGAGCCGAGAAGCCGAGTACGTAGAGAGCATGGCCAGCGCCACCTTGGGCCCCACCCCCGAGGCCCCCAAAAGCCGAGAAAAGAGTTCTCGCTCGAACGGCTCCAGGAAACCGTAGAGCGTGTCCGAGTCCTCTCGAACCACCTGGAGCGTGCGGATCTCGAAATCCGGAGCCGGCGGTCTCGGCAGGCGTTCGAGAATCGACAGCGGGATCTGGACCTCGTAGACGACGCCCCCGGTGGTCTCCACCTCGACGTGATCGAGCTCCCGCGAGATGAGCGTGCCCTTGAGGCGGCTGATCAACGGAACGCCCCCATGACACAGTGGCAAAGCGCCACAGCCACGCCGTCGGCGGCGTCAGCCGGAGAGGGAGGAACCTTGAGCCGGAGCTGCTGCTGCACCATGAAGCCTATCTGATCCTTGGTTGCCTTACCGTTTCCCACCACGGCCTTCTTGATCTCCCTAGGCGAGTACTCGGCGATCGGAATCTCGCGGAGCGCCGCCGCGAGCAGTATAGCCCCCCGGGCGTGTCCGAGCTTGAGGGCGCTCTGCACGTTCTTTCCCAGGAAAACGTCCTCCACCACGACCACCGATGGCGCGTGGCGCCTGATCAGTTCGGTAACCTCCTCGTAGATCTCCCGAATCCGAACCGCCAGTGCCTCGCCCGACGAGGTACGCACCACCCCGCATTCCACCAAGGAAACGGCGTTGCCACCCTCCTTGGCGACAACGCCGTACCCGGTGACAGCCGTTCCGGGATCGATCCCTAGAATCAACTCTTCGCTCACCTAGTGTCTTGCTCTAGAAGGGTGATTGGAAGCTCGTGTCGTACTGAGGGCCAACACTACATCGCCTGAGCAAGGATCTCTTCGTCGATATCCGCATTGGACGAAACCTGCTGAACGTCGTCGATGTCGTCCAGCGCTTCCAAGAGCTTGATGAGCTTCTCGGCGTCCCTGCCCTCGACTCGGATCTCGTTCTGGGGAATCCAGGAAAGCTCGGCCCGCTCAAACTCGATCCCGGCGGACTTCATGCCCGCCTGCACCTCGTGGAACGAGCCCGCGTCGGTCGTGACGACGAACTCGTCGTCCGCCAACTCGACGTCGTCCGCCCCAGCCTCGATCGAGGCCTCAAAGACCGACTCCTCGGTGTAACGCGAGGCCTCGACCAAGATCTGACCCTTGCGGTCGAACTGCCAGCCGACGGAACCCGTCGTCCCGAAACTGCCTCCGAGCTTGGTCAGGACGTGCCTCACGTCAGCCACTGTCCGGTTCTGGTTGTCGGTAAGCGTTTCGATGTAGAGGGCCACGCCGCCCGGACCGTACCCCTCATAGGCGACCTCCTCGTAGTTCACGCCCTCAAGTTCCCCCGTGCCCTTCTTTATCGCTCGGGTGATGTTATCCGCGGGCATGTTGCCGGCCTTGGCGCTGTCCACGGCAAGGCGAAGGCGTGGGTTGAAGTTGGGGTCGCCTCCTCCATCCCGGGCCGCCACCGTGATCTCTCGGATCAGCTTGGTGAAGGTCTGCCCGCGCTTGGCATCAGTTGCTGCCTTCTTGCGCTTGATGGTGGCCCACTTGCTATGTCCAGACACTGCAACCGCCTCCTAGAAGGGTGATCGGAAAGGGGGGTGGGTCGCTGTACTTGTTCAACAGCCTTCTTATGACGCCGCCGCCGCTTCCTTTGAAGCCGCGATCACCTTCGGCACCTCCAACTCAGGAACCGCCTCGTACCTCGAGAATCTCCGACTGTGATGCGCCCGTCCCTGCGTGATGGCACGGAGCGACGTGGAGTACTTGTAGAGCTCCGACTCGGGCACCAAGGCCTTGACCGTGGTGCGCCCGGCGGTGGGCTCCATCCCCAGCACCTTCCCACGCCGTTGATTCATGTCACTCATGATGTCGCCCACATAGTCGTCGGGCGTGGTCACCGTGACCTCGATGATGGGCTCGAGGATAACGGGGTGACACTTCGCCGCGACGTTCTTGAAGGCGTTCGAGCCGGCCAGCTTGAATGCGATGTCGCTCGAGTCCACCGCATGGTACGAGCCGTCGTAGCACTCCGCTTCGAAGTCGACGCATTGAAAGCCGGCGAGGACTCCCCGAGCGGCCGCTTCCTGAATGCCCTTGTCCACGGAGGGGACGTACTTGCTCGGGATCACTCCACCCTTGATGGATTTGACGAATTCGTACCCTTCGCCCGCGGCACGGGGTTTGAGCCGAATCCAGCAGTCCCCAAACTGCCCGCGTCCGCCCGATTGCTTCTTGTGCCGGCCCTGTCCCGCGGCCTCCTTCGTGAGCGTCTCCCGGTAGCCGATCTTCGGTTGCTCCATGCGCACGGCCACTCCGTACTTCCGCTTCATGCGCTCCATCTGGACGGCCAAATGCAACTCGCCCATCCCCCGTGCGATCGTCTGGTGGAGTTCTGGGTCGAACTCGGCGAGAAACGTCGGGTCCTCTTCGTGCAGCTTGGGCAGGACCTCGCCCAGTTTGTCCTCGTCGCCCCGGCCTTCGCCCAGAATCGCGACAGCGATCTCCGGCATGGGGAGGTCGATCTTCTCGAGTATCACCGGGTAAGACATATCGCAGAGCGTGTCGTTGGTGTGGGCGTTCTTGAGCTTAGCGACCACGCCGAGATCCCCCGCGTGGAGCTTGGCGACCTCGAACCGGTCCTTCCCCATGGAGATCGAGAGGTGGTTCAGCTTTTCGACGCTTCCGCGCTCCCCGTTCTTCACCTCCTGCCCGTTGCTGACCGTGCCGCTCACGACCCGGAAGTAGGACAATTCCCCCAGGTGGGGCTCCGAGGCCGTCTTATAGATGAGCGCGGAGAAAGTCTCGTCGTCGGAGGGCGCCAAGTGTACGTCCTCCTCAAAGCCGGCACGCTGGGCCCTCTCGCCGTCCGCTTCGGCGGGGCTGGGGCAGAGCTCGACGAGTTTCTTGAGCAGGGCTTGCATCCCGTACGACTGCTCCGCGGACCCACAGAACAGCGGGACGATGTCCCCGCTCGCCACACCCTTGTGCATGGCCGCAATGGCCTCTTCCCGGGATATCTTGCCCTCCTCAAGATACTTGTCGAGAAGCGTTTCATCGGTCGTGGCGAGCGTCTCCTGGAGCTCGGTCTCCCACTGATCGAACTTGGCCCGGAGTTCCTCGGGAACATCGACCTCGTCGTACTCGCCCTTCTCCGTTCCAGCCTTGTAGAGGTAGGCCCTTTCACTGAAAAGGTTGATGATGCCGTGGAAGTCCGGACCCTCTCCAATGGGAATCTCCACCGCCACGACCTTTGGGGTGAGTCGCTCCTTGATATCCTGGAACACCCGCTCGAAGGAGGCGTGATCCTTATCCATCATGGAGACAAAAAAGAACCGGGGGATTCCCCGGTTCTCCGCATACTCCCAGACGGTTTCCGTGCCTACCTCCACGCCGGAGGTGGCGCTCACTACAATGACCGCGGAGTCCGCCACCCGGATGGCAGCCAATGTCTCGCCGACGAAATCCATGAACCCAGGCGTGTCGAGCAGGTTGATCTTGACGCCCGAATACTCGCAGAACGCCGGCGTGCACTGAAGCGAAATCCCGTGGCTCGCCTCTTCCGGCGTGTACATCGTGAGCGCGTTCCCCTCGGTGACGTTCCCCTTCCGTTTTGACGAACCAGCCGTGTAACAGAGGGCATCGATGAGGCTGGTCTTCCCTGCTCCGCCGTGGCCCAGAACGGCAACATTCCTGATCTTCTCCGTCGTATACTCTTTGGCGAACACCATGTATGCCTCCTACCCGATTCGCACCGTATCAATTTTTTAGGGGACCGTGATTGTAGGCCGAAGCGTCCATCCCGTCTAGATGAGGACGGCGTTACAAGAGGGTTCAAGGGCGGGGTCGTGCGGCGATGCTCCGTTCGAACGGTGGTCAGTTCGTACGGTGCTTCTTCGACACCTCGTCGAGGAGCTGTTTTTCCTGCTCCGTGAGGGAAACCATCCCCTCCGCCGAAATTTTGTCCAGGACTCGATCGACAGCGTCCAACGTCTTTTTCTCGCCCGAATCGTCGCTCCGGCGGCGCTGGGCGCCCTCGGCCGCTTCGCGCTCCTCCCGAGGAACGATCGCAAACCGCCTGGCACGCGCGGCCTTTCCCATATTCTGAATCGTCTGTGAGGCGCGCCAGTCGGTCTTCAAGTAGAGGAGGCCCGCCACGAAACCGCCGAGATGGGCGAAGTGGGCGATACCGCCGCCCGCTCCGCCGACGGCGCTAGAGAAAGTGACCACAACAAGAAAGGCCACCAACCACTTCGCCTTCACCGGGAAGATGCCCCATACGTAAATGGGAGCGTCGGGCCACACCATCGCGAACGCCAGCATGACGCCGTAGACCGCTGCCGACGCACCAATGATCGAATACGATACGAGGAGGAAGCTGAGCGCTACACCACCGAGGCCGCAAATCAGATAGTACCGCGCGAACTCCCTCGACCCCCACTTCGATTCGAGAGGCGGACCGAAAAAGAACAGCACAAGCATGTTCATGAAGACGTGCCAAAAATCGCCGTGGACGAACATGTAGCTGAAGGGGGTCCACGGACGAAACAGGACCTTGGTGGGTTGGAACGAGAACCACTCAAAGACGAATCCGGGGCCGATGACCCAGGTGAGCGCAAACACGACCGTATTGGCGATCAGCAGCCGCTTGACCCACGGGGTCAAGTGATAGCTGAGGTTCATCCCTCCGGAGCCATAATTTCCGGTACCTCTCAAAGTCCCTTCTCCACGCTACGGTACAGCGAAACACGATTGAACGTCGGACGCAACTTCAAACCCCTGTCCTTACGAGTGGGTTCCTGTAGGAGCCGAAGGTAACGATACGAGTGGGTTCCGGCAGGGGCCGCAGGTGACAGCCTTCAAGGCGACGTGCTTTGAGCGCGCTCCGCCGCCATGCGCACGATCCGATCGCACAGATCAGGAAAGTTGATACCCGCCGCGAGCGCGGCCTTGGGCAGGAGGCTGTTCGCCGTCATCCCCGGTAACGCGTTGGCCTCCAGACACCACGCTTCACCTTTGTCATCGACCATGAAATCGACCCGAGAGAAATCCCTGAGCCGTAGCAGCCGGTGCACCTCGAGAGCTCGCTCTTGAAGCATTTGAGCCAGGGTGTCGGGGATCTCGGCGGGGAAGATTTCGTCGGCCATGCCCGTCTGGTACTTGCACTCGTAGTCGAACAGCGCGTGCTCAGAAATAATCTCCCCGACTGGCAGCGCTTCCTCCCCCAAGATGCCCACCGTGAACTCATGGCCGGCGACGAAGGCTTCGTACATCATGTCTGAGGCCTCTCCGCTTTCGGAAGCGCGGGCCGCCTCCACCCTAATCGTCTCCTCCACCCCGGCAGAATCGTCGAGCAAATAGAGCCGCACCGACGAGCCGCCCGCCACTGGTTTGGCGATGATGGGCAAGCCCAGCCGTTCGACCGCCTCCTCGGCGGTGGGATTCAGGAGCCAGTCCGGTGTGCGGATCCCGGCGTCCCGGAGCATGCGCTTGGTGACGTCCTTGTCCATGGCGAGGCCGCTGCCGAGCATGCCACTTCCCGCGTATACGACGCGGCCAAGATCGAGCAGGGCCTGGAGCGTGCCATCCTCTCCCATCCCCCCGTGAAGGGCCGGAAAGACCACGTCGGTGGAAAAAATCTCTTCGTGCTTCGAAAGCGCCGTGCCCGTTGAAGCACCGGCTACGGCGGACCTGACGGACGAGACGGAGGCTCCCCCGCCAGTAATCTCTCCCGGCGGCAGGCTCCCCACGCCCTCGGCGAGGATCTTGGCCTCGTCGGCAAGGGTCAGGGCTCCCCCGACGGGGTCCAGCGCAACCACATCGTGCCCAGATTGCCTCAGAGCATCGGCTACCTGGCAGCCGGACGCGAGGGAAACGTCCCGCTCCTCCGACTCGCCCCCGAGCAGGACCACCACCCTCATCGGCAGAGGGGCCCGCGGCTCATGGGCACGCTGCGCACCAGCCCGGCGCCATCAGCGGCCCGCGCCCGTCAGGTCTCGGATCACGTCATACCGGGTGAGGATGCCACTGATCTCTCCCTTGTCCCGAACGAGGACGGCCGAGTTCGTTCTGGTTAGCAATTGCGCGGCCCCTTCGGCGTCCATATGGCTATCCACGACCGGGAAAGGCGCATCCATGATCACCTCGACAGGCCGATCAAGGAGCTCCGGATCTTCGATCACCGAGGACATCAACTCCCCGTCGTGCAGCGATCCTACGCATTCGCCGTCCAAGATCACAGGTAACTGCGACACGTCGTAGGACGTGAGCGTCGAGAGAGCGACGCGCACCGGCGTGGTGGGTTGAACCGTGACGAGTTCGGGAAGATCACGGTCCTTTTCCCCCACTAGGTGATGGACGCTGTGGGAAACGCGCCCCATGAAACCATTCTCCCGCATCCAGTCGTCGTCAAAGACCTTGGTGAGGTAGTGCTCTCCCCAATCCGCAAGCAGAGTCACCACTACGGCGTCCCCGCCGGCCTCCTTCGCCACCCGCAGGGCAGCGTGCACCGCGAGTCCACTCGAGCCACCAGCGAACAGGCCCTCCTCACGGGCCAGACGGCGAGTCATCGCAAACGACTCAGCGTCCGTCACGGTCATCCAGCGGTCCGTGACGCTCATGTCCAGGGCGCCCGCGATCTTGTCGCTCCCGATTCCCTCCACCTTGTAGGGCTCGCCCTTGATCAACTCGCCCGTGTCGAAGAAGGTCCTCAGGATCGATCCCGCGGGGTCCACACCCACGATCTCAACATTCGGGTTCTGCTCCTTGAGGTATCGACCGACACCGGTAATGGTCCCCCCGGTTCCGGAACCCGCGAGAAAGTGGGTGACCTTTCCTTCTGTCTGGGCCCAGATCTCCGGGCCGGTCGTCTCGTAATGGGCCTGTGGGTTCGCGGGGTTGTAGAACTGGTTGGCGAGTATCGCCCCCGGAGTCTCACGCGCGATGGTCTCGGCTTTTACGGTGTAGTGTTCGGGATGGTCGGGCGGAACTGCCGTGGGCACGATGACCACTTCTGCCCCAAAGGCGCGCAGGAGCTTCACCTTCTCCTGGCTCATCTTGTCGGGCATCGTGAAGACGCACCGGTAGCCCCGTATCGCGGCGACCATCGCCAGAGCCATACCCGTATTGCCGCTGGTCGCTTCGACGATGACCCCACCGGGCTTGAGGGCCCCTTGGCGCTCCGCTTCCTCGACCATGGCCAGGCCGATGCGATCCTTCAGAGATCCGCCCGGGTTCATGAACTCGCACTTCACGTAGACGGTCCCGGGGACGTCCCGGGCGACGCTGTTCAGCCGGACCAGAGGCGTCGAGCCCACCACCTCGGTGATGTTGTTGTACGGGCGGGGGTTGTTTTCACTCATGACCTGCCCCAGGCCTTTGGAGGAACATCAAGAACGCTGTTGAAGAAGTACAGTGGGCCTTCAAGGACGCGGTTTCTTCGAGAAATGAACGGGCACGTGGGCCCAGACTTCGATGCGTTTGTCCCCCTGGCGGGCTGGACTGAATCTCAGCGTTCTCGCGCCCCGCACCGCTGAAGAGTCGAAAGCCTCGTACCCACTGGACTCCATTACAACCACGCTGTCCACGTTGCCCAGGTCCGTCACGCGCACCTTCAGTATCGAGCTTCCCTCGATACCCTGGTCCCACAGATCCAACGGGTAATCGATCGGGACCGAGGCGCTGAGGGGTGAGGGGCTCTCGATCTCCTGATCCCCGGAACAACCGGACACGGCACCCGCGATCAACGCGCACAAGGCCAGAGAGCCCACCGCCGAAACGGGTTGGCTGGGCACCCGGCTCCGACGCGGGCTCAACCGTCCTCCCCCGAAAGGGCCTTCTTATGCAGTTCGAACAACAGGTCCAGGGCCTCCTTGGGCGTCATCGCTTCCGGATCGATCGCCCGGAGCTGCTTCAGCAACGGCGGGTCACCGGCCGCGAAGAATGAAAGCTGATCGAGGGAGGGTTCCGACGCCGGGCGATGAGTGCCGGAGCGGCCCAAACCCTCTCCTCCTCCGGTGTGTGTTCCCTCCAACTCGGTCAGAAGTTCCCTCGCCCGGGCAATCACATCAGCGGGGAATCCGGCCAGGCGTGCCACCTGGATGCCGTATGACCGGTCGGCGCCCCCCTCCTCGAGCCTCCGAAGGAACACGATCTCCTCCCCGACCTCTCGTACGGCTACGTTCATGTTCATGACCCCGGGCAGCAAGTCACCCAGTTGGGTCAGTTCGTGATAGTGCGTGGCGAAAATCGTCTTCGCTCCGATTTCTTCATGTAGGTACTCCGTAACCGCCCAGGCGATGGAAACCCCGTCGTACGTGGAAGTGCCGCGGCCGATCTCGTCGAGGAGGACGAGGCTCCGCTCGCTGGCGCCGTGGATGATGGAAGAGGTCTCGTTCATCTCCACCATGAAAGTCGATTGTCCACGAGCCAGGTTGTCGGAGGCGCCCACACGGGTGAAGATCCGATCGCAGACCGGAAGGCGCGCCCGGTCCGCCGGCACGAACGATCCCACTTGCGCCATCAGGTGGATGAGCCCGACCTGCCGGAGGACGGTGGACTTCCCAGCCATGTTGGGCCCGGTGAGCACCACGATGCGGCGGGACTCGTCCAGCGCCACGTCGTTCGGGATGAAGGACTCAGTGGGCATCATCATTTCGACCACCGGGTGTCGGCCCGCAACGATTTCAACGTCGAATCCCGTGTGGACCTCAGGCCTTACGTAACCGCGTCTCTCCGCGACGTGGGCCAAGGTGCTCAACACGTCGAGCTGGGCGGCACGGATTCCCGCCTCCTGGATGCGGATCATCTCGGCCGCCACCTGGGCACGCACTTCGCTGAAGAGTCCCGCCTCCAGCTTATCCACGCGGTCCTCGGCGTCGAAGACCCTCTCCTCCCACTCCTTCAGTTCGGGAGTGAAGTAGCGCTCCGCGTTAGCCAGCGTCTGCTTGCGGATATACTCGTCAGGAACTCTATCGAGGTTCGCCTTGGTGACCTCCAAGTAGTACCCGAACACCTTGTTGAAGCCGACTTTGAGCGATGAAATCTTGGTACGTTCGCGTTCCCGGCTCTGGAGTGCAGCGATGAAATCGCGGGCACCGTCCCGGGTCGCTCGAAGCTCGTCCAGGTCGGCGGAGTACCCCTCCCGGATGATCCCACCGTCCTGGAGCGTGGCGGGGGCATCCTGTGAGATAGCCATCTCGACCAACTCCCGAACGTCCTGAAGTAGATCCGTTTCCGTGACCAGAGCCCGCAGAAACGCGCTCTGCGCGTCCGCGCCCGCTTCCTGGATAGCCGGAAGCTCGGCGAGCGACCGGCCGAGGGCGAGAAGCTCCCTTGGTGAGACGCGCCCGGCACCCACCTTCCCGGCCAACCGTTCCAGATCGGTCATGCGGCCTAAGGCATCCCGTAGACGGGTGCGCAAATCAGGGACGTCGAACAGCTCAGCGACGGCCTCCTGCCTTCGCCAGATCTGCTCCGCATCCACCAAGGGGGTCAGAATCCAACGCCGGAGCGCCCGCGCACCCATGGCGGTCACGGTCTCGTCGAGCACCCACACGAGCGTGCCGCCCTCCTCGCCTACCCGGAGGGGCTCGACCAATTCAAGATTTCGGCGCGTCATCTCGTCGAGGAGCATAGCACTCCCTCGACGAACGATGTGCGGTCGGCGTAAGTGTCCCACTCCTCCAGGCCGGATCTCCGCTACGTAAGCGAGAAGGGCTCCGGTGGCCTGAACGAGCAATCGGTCCTCCCGTTGGAAACCGAACGCCTCAAGGCTCTGGATCCCATATCGGCGCTTCACCTCATCGACCGCAGAGGCGTAGTCGAAGACCCAATCGTCACGGTATGTACGCAGCCGGCCGGAGAGCGCACCGGCCCAAGGGCCTAGGCCGTTCCCCGCGTCTTCGAATACGCGCGGCAACAACAACTCAGTCGGATCGAGTCGGCCCAGTTCGGCGTTCAACTCAGGGATGAGCACGTCTTGGACTGAGAACTCACCGGTGGAAAGATCGAGCGTGGCGAGGCCCATGTGCTCATCCGTCGGCTTCGTAAGAGCGACCAAGAAGTTATTTCGCTTCGCGGTCAGAAGCGCATCCTGAAGGACCGTGCCGGGGGTCACGGTCTCCGTTACTTCGCGCCGAACGATGCCCTTGGCTTCGTCCGGATCCTCCACCTGATCACAGATGGCGACCCTCTGGCCCAGCCCAACAAGCCGTCTGAGGTACTCGTCGAGTGCCTTGACGGGAACACCGGCGAGGGGAACACGAGCGGCCGCTCCGTTGTTTCGCGACGTGAGCGTCAATCCCAGGAGCCGGGATCCCTCCTCCGCGTCTCCGAAGAACAACTCGTAAAAGTCCCCGACCCGGAAGAAGACGAGAGCGTCCCTATTCTGGGACTTAACCTCTCGCCACTGGCGCATCAGTGGGGTATCGTCAGCCTGTGGCATTACGTGGGGTCACACGGCTCGGGTAGGTCGTGAACAAGCGATTGTGAGGTGCCGACACTAGGATACCCGCCAGCCGGAACCCGATCAACCGACCGCAAAGCGAACAGGATTCCCCCATGTCTCCCCAGGAGAGGGCACCGTTGAGGATCATCGCCCATAACGGTGCATCCGAGTGGGGGGGGGGGGAGATCGCACTGGTCGATCTTCTGTTCGGCCTCGCCGGCCGCGGCCATCGAGTTACGCTCCTGTGCAACCGAGCGCGGGTTGCAGAAGCGGCGCGGGCTCGGGGGGTCGAAACCCGTCTGTTGAGATTGGGCGGGGACCTCGCGGTCCACGACATGCTTCGACTGGGTCTGGTGCTCCGGCGTGAGCGTCCGGACGCGTTCATCGTCGGGACCTTCCGGAAGCTGTGGCTGGCAGCAGCCGCCGCGAGGGTGGCCAGGGTCCCCAAGCTCGTGGCAAGGATCGGACTCTCGAGCGATACCCCGAGGAACTCCAAGTACCGGTTCGTCCTGAGACGCTGGGTGGATCACGTGGTCTTCGTGGCCGATGCGATGCATAAGTCTTATACCGAAGCCCTACCCGAACTCGATCATCGATTGACCACGATTTACAAGGGTCTTCCGCCTATGGGCCCACGCCTCACAAAGGAATCCGCGAGGCGGGCCCTCGGCCTGCCGACAGACGTGCCCGTCCTGGGGAGTGTCAGCCGACTCGTCTCCCAAAAGCGCTTGGACCGCTTGCTCGAAGCCATGGTGTTCCTACATGAAGAAGCCCATCTAGCCGTCGCAGGAGAGGGCCCGCTCCGCGGGGCTCTCGGGCAGCACGCCCGCACACTCCGACTCCGCGACCGAGTGCATTTTCTCGGCTACCTGCCGAACATCGCACCCTTTATGGATGCCGTGGACGCTTTGGTCATCGCGTCCGACCGGGAAGGGATGTCGGGTGCGATGCTCCAGGCAATGTCGAGAGGCGTCCCCGTGATCTCTACCGACGTCTCAGGGGCGCGTGAAGCCTTGGAGCCGGGGACCACTGATCACGCGCCCGGGCTGGTCACGGGCTTCGCACCGCCGCAGATCGCCTCAGCCCTGAACTCAGTCCTATACGACCGAAAACTCCTCGACCAAATGGGGCACGCATCGGAGCAGCGCTATCGAGAGCGCTTTTCGTACGAAAGCATGCTGGACGGTTGGGAGGCCGTGCTCTACGGAAGCCAGGGCCCGATCCTGCAGTAAGTCGTTGAGCCCAAGGGTTGGCCCGCCGTGCGGCTCAGCGGCTCAGCCCTCTCCCGACGACCAGAAGTACCACACGATCCATATGATGGCGAGAAGGGCGCCCACGTTAACAAGAACCACGTCGATGGGCATCACGCGACTCCCGCATCCGATATCCCCAGGGGCTTGAAGCCCCTCAGGCGATTCGCGTTGGTCACAACAGTCACCGAACTGAACGCCATGGCCGCCCCGGCTATGAGGGGCGACAAAAGGATGCCGAGGAACGGATAAAACACGCCTGCCGCCACCGGAATCCCGAGAACGTTGTATATGAAGGCGCCGACCAGGTTCTGCCGGATGTTGGCAAACGTGGCCTCTGAGATCTCTATGAGTTCGACCACGCCCTCCAAGGACCCGCCCATCAGCGTGACGTCGCCAGCCTCCATGGCCACGTCCGTTCCGGTCCCGATGGCGATCCCGACATCCGCCTGAGCCAGCGCCGGCGCGTCGTTGATGCCGTCGCCCACCATGGCTACATGGCCACCCCGCTTCTGAAGCTCTGCGACACGCTGGGCCTTCTGCTCCGGCAGCACGCGCGCCAACACGGTATCGACCCCAACCTCACGCCCCACGGCCTGGGCGGTCGCTTCGTGGTCACCTGTCAAGATCACGACGTGCTTACCCATGGCCTGTAGCCGGCGTATGGCCAGCACCGAATCCGCCTTTACAGGATCGAAGATTCCGAGGACGCCCAAGGGCCTTCCGTCCGCGGCGACCAAGATCGGTGTACGTCCCTCCGCCGCCAGCCCGGTCGCCATCCGCTCCAAGTCCTCAGTTTCCACACCGCCCTCCGACAGGAAGTGAGCGGTACCCGCCACTACGGTCTTCTCACCCACCGTGGCGCGAACCCCGCGACCCGGGATCGCCACGAAGTCCGTTGCGCGCTCGGGATGGACCCCGCGGGCGGAGGCGCCATCGACCACGGCCCTGCCCAGCGGGTGCTCCGAACCCGCCTCGACTGCCGCGGCCAGCTTGAGAAGTTCCGCTTCACTCACCCCCCCTTGTGGAACCACATCGGTGAGGGTCGCGGCACCCTGCGTCACCGTACCGGTCTTGTCGAGCACGACGGTGTCCACCGTACGGGCCCGTTGCAACGCTTCTCCATTCCGGATGAGGATGCCGTGCTCGGCGGCCTTCCCTACCGCGACCATGATCGAGATCGGTGTGGCCAAACCCAACGCGCACGGGCAAGCGATCACGAGGACCGCGACCGCCACAACGACCGCATAGCTCAGCGCTGGAGCAGGACCGAACGTGTACCAGGCGGTGAAGGAAACCACGGAGATGATCATGACTGTGGGCACGAAGTAGCCCGCCACCACGTCCACCACCCTCTGGATCGGCGGCTTAGTGCCCTGCGCATCACGCACCATCTGGACGATGCGCGACAGAACCATCTCTCTTCCGACCCGCTCGGCCACGAAGTGGATCACGCCCGAGGCGTTGATCGTGCCGCCGACGATCTCGTCGCCTGGAGCCTTCTCGACCGGAATACTCTCCCCGGTGACCATCGACTCGTCCACGGCGCTGCGGCCCTCGTGAACGCGCCCGTCAACCGGAATCTTTTCTCCGGGGCGCACCACCACCATATCGCCCACCCTGACCTCAGCGGCCAGAATCTCCAGCTCAGCACCGTCGCGGATGACCCTGGCAACCAGAGGCCGAAGGTCCATGAGGCGCCGAACCGCTTGGGAGGTCCGGCCCTTCGCGCGGGCCTCGAGTGCTTGGCCGAGCACGACGAGCGTGATTACGACCGCTGTGGCTTCGTAAAACGGGAGCGCGGTCCCCTCGGGAAAGAGTCCGGGAAAGGCCACGGCGACCGTCGAATAGAGCCACGCCGCCCCCGTCCCGAGAGCGACCAGCGTGTCCATGTTCGCATCGCGGCGTCGGAAAGCCGTCCATCCCCCCGTAAAGAAGCGACCACCGACATACACCATGATCGGGATGGTCAGCAAGCCACTTAACGCCCACAAGCCGCGCATCACGTCGGGACTCAGGTCCTGGAGGCCGGGGATGAACTGGGCTTTCCCTATGATCAGGACGGGTACGCCCAGTAGGGCGCCAATTTGGAAGCGACGAAGAAGCCCACGCGCCTCCGCTTCCCTCTCCTCGTCACGACGCCGTAGGGTCTCCTCGATGGCCTCCGTCTCAGCGGTCGAGTCGACTTCGTACCCGGCCGCGGCCACCGCCTCCCGGATGGCATCCGTTTCCAGAGCTCCGGCAACGTACTGCACACGGGCGGTTTCAGTGGCGAGGCTTACCTCTACTTGAGCGACGCCGGGAACGCCGTCCACCGCGTTCTCCACGCGCCGGACGCACGCCGCACAGGTCATTCCGGTGATCGGAATCTCCCGGGTGAGGAGCGTGGCCACCGAACCGGGCTCTAGCGCCACCGTGCTAGAACGCCCCGGAAACCTTTCCGAAGATGTATAGAGTGATCAACACGCCCACGACCGCCACCTAGCGAAGCCCCTTTAGCGCAGCCATCGAATGGGGGTTCACGGCGCTGACCGCCGTCGTCGAGGAACCCGACGACCCACGACGGATCCCTTTCAACTCCGTGAGGTTCCGAAGCAGGCCTCCAAGTTTCGCCTCGAGCTCCAGAGGGCTGCTCAGCTTTGTGATGAAGTGATCGCCTCCGAGTCCGTAGCTCCTGGCAACATCCTCGTCGCGGTCGGACGACGACAGAATCGCCACGGCGACCGAACGAAGCGCACCATCTCTCTTGATCTCCTCGAGAGCCTGGCGGCCCCCCATTTCCAGCATTTTCAGGTCCAGCAAGAGCAGATCGGTCCCTTACCAGGGCGAGCGCCCCTTCGCCGGTGCGAGCCCTCCGGATCTCCACCGGGACGCCAACGGTGGCCCTTAGGGCACGTTCGATGATCAGAGCATAGTCGTCGTCGTCGACGAGAAGCACGTACCACTTAGCCTTCGGCACCCTCTGGAACTCGCTCACTGTATCGGCTCCTCTTCGCCTACGTCCACCGCGATGGTCGCTTCGTGGCCGCGTCTCCTCACGCGATCCATCAACTCAGCCGCTCCTGCGCGGTCAAGAAAGGCCCCAATTCTAACGTGCGCCAGCGTACTGCCCGTGACGTGAACGAGCCTCGCCCGAAAGCCGGAAGCGTTGACCGAGGCCAACAAGCTTCTAGCGCGCTCCTCACTCTCGAACGCACCGACCTGGACGGCGTATCGGGCAGCCACCGCTTCGGCAGGTTCTGAGGCGCCCACCTCGGGTTCGCGGGATTCGGGCTCCAGGGATTCGGCCTCCTCGAGCTGGGCCTCCGCGAGTTCCGCCTCTTCGACTGCCACGAAGTTCTCAGTGAGCCACTCCTGCGCCCGACGGCGCTGCGGACTTCTCGGATAATCCGTTACCAGCATCCGAAAATACCCCGCCGCGCGCCTGAGGTCCTCGGCGGCGGCTGAGATCAAACCCAAGCGCAGAAGTGCCTCATCGGAATGGGATCCACCTGGGTACTCCAACACCAAACGCTGAAAGTCGAGGCCGGCCATACGTGGATCCACAGTGAGAATGGCCCTCAACCAAAGCCCCCTTTGCCGCTCAAGCCGGCTCGAGCGCGCCCGCTCGTTGTTCCACCAAGCCTCGAGCGCGGTCCGGGCTTCGTCCGCCCGGCCGGCCGAGGCCAATGAATCCACCACGTCCAAGCTCTCCTGGGCGCCCATCGGAACCGCGACGACCACCGCCAGGATGAGGGCAGCTAAATGAATCATGCCGCTATGTCTTCACGGCTCATCAACGTAAGTAGCCATTCTTCCAAGTGATGTTCGTCCGAAAGCGCACTCGCCTTCAATAAGTGATCGACCCGAAGCAGGCCTAATACCGCAGACCGGATGGCGTCAGCGTTCCATCCTCTGGCCTGCGCCTCGATCTGGCGGGAAAGCCACCTCTGATGCGGGGGAAGCACGGCCTCGACGGCTTGCGGGCCGCTCTCGACCGCCAAACCGATTCTCAACAAGTGGGTCGAGAGCCCGACAGTCAGACCGACACCGGTCTCGCCTTGGTTCAAGAGCACCGGGAGCCCCGTGACGGCCTCTCGGAAACGCCGTGCCCCTACGATATCGAACCATTTCCACCGATCCTGCTTCGGCAAGACAGTCCCCGCGGCCCGAACATGCTCCAAGGTAATTCTCTGTTCGCCCCCGGCAACGGAGGTGAGCTTTTCGAGTTCCTGTGAAAGGATGCCCAAGTCCGGACCGATCGCCTGGCCCAGCGCCCTTGCGGCATCGGGCTCCATGGTCGCTCCGAAACGGGTGGCGGCCTCCTCCATCAACCACCCGGGAACGTCATCCTGCGGGATCATGGCGAACTCGATCGATTGAGCCCGCTTGATCAGAGTCTGATAAAACTTCGCCTTCGACCGCTCCGGAATCCGCGCTGAGAGAATCAGAGCGAGATCGGGCGTGGAATTTTCGACCAGACCGAGTATGAGATCCCGGGATCTGGCAGCGCCGGCGAAGGCTTCGGCACCCTTCACCACAACCACCCGTCGCTCGGCCATCATGGGAGGCGTGGCGAGTATTCGCGCGAGATCCTCGACACTCACCTGAGAGGCCTGCACCACGTCAAGGTTGAAGTCTCGAGTCTCCTGGTCCAGATGAGCGTCCACCAGGGCCTTGACCGCCTCCTCCTTGCGATGCTCGTCATCCCCAAAAAGGAAGAAAACCCCGCCCGAGGATCCCTGAGTGAGGACCTTCCGGAGAGGGTTCATGGTGGCGATGGCCTATTCAGATGCGTTTGTCCGGTCAATCGAGACCTGTTCTGCGGAGGAGCCGTTCCCCACCATCCCGATCACCGCGATACCGCTCACTCATCGGAGAATACTCATAGAGGAGGGTCTTCGCGTCCGACCATAGCCCTCCGGGGAACAAACCGGAAGAGGCCGGCACCCCGGAAGAGACCGGCGTGGGCCCAAGTGCGTCGGGGTCGAAAAGCGGGGCGGGCATCGGCGGACCCGATACGACGATCGCCGGCAGTGCGACTTCTGGAATCCCACTCCCGATCGTTGGTGACCAAGCGACAGCCGTGAGCAGAATCGCCATCCCCAGCACGGTCACCGCCGGCGTGGCGGAGCCTCTGCCGGTCTGGGCCACCGACCCGCCGTCGTCTAGGTGGAACAGTCGGTGCTGAAGCCGCGGGCGGAAGCTCTCAGCGAGTTCAGCCCTAGGCATCACATGGAGCAGCGCCACACTCCGTGAAACAACTTCTTGGTATCGAGCACACTTTTCGCACGACGCCATGTGGGCCTCGGCTTCCAGCCGTTCCGGGGCTCCAATAGGAGCGTCATAAAACTCTGAAAACCGGCTCAAAAATTCCGAGCAAATCATAGAGTGGGACGGACTCCTGATCCGAGATTTGTGCACGGCGACACGCCGTCGAGCCAGAGTATTACGTGCACCGCTCCACGGAGTTCCCTCTAGAAGGCTGCTGGAGGAGCAACTGTTGCCTGGAGAATTACGAACAGAAGGGAAGTGTTTTGGAAGTCAGTCGAGCGTAGGCGCGATCACCTGAGCGAAATTGTTGCGCGCGCGGTTCAGGCGGCTCTTCACCGTACCCAGATTGCATCCCGTGATTTCTGCGATTTCCTCGTAGGTCTTGCCCTCAAGTTCGCGAAGCACGAAGACGATCCGGTGATGCTCCGGCAACTGGGTCACTGCCTTTTCAACCAAGTCCTTGAGGTGACGCTTGCGGAAGAGATCGTCGGGCCTGTAGGTCGAGTCCTCCCATTCCAGCGGCCTGTGATCGGCCTCCCAGTTCTTCCGGATGGTCTGGAAAAGCACCAATGGGTTCCTCGAACGATTCCGCAACTCGTTCTTGGCCAGGTTTCCCGCGATCGTGTAGATCCACGTGGAAAACTTCTTGGTCTGGTCGAAACGGTGCATATGGCGGTACACCCTGACGAACGTCTCCTGCACGAGATCTTGACCCCGCTCACGGTCACCGACCGTGCGATAAACGAAGTTCAAGAGGCGTCCATCGTACCGTTGCACCAATTCCCCAAAGGCCCGCTCGTCACCCGCCAGGAAGGCCCGAACCACATCGCTGTCGCCGAGTTGCCCCAGCATCTTGCGATGCTCTTTTGCCGCGCCCCCCGGCAGAACCTGGATTTCGGCTGTGTCCTTCACGTCTCGACTCCCTTCTACGGAGTACTCACCCGTCCCGTCTACTGCCAAGGCACGTACCGTGCCACTCCGCTATATGCCAAAATAACCCATTCTCCGCCTTTTGGGCGGACCCGGCCGTCCCACTTCGGGGACGCCTGATCCCAGCCGGGGGACATATCCGCCCGCTGGTCGGTTCTTTTCCGCCTCAATCGCCGCGCACGAACCGATCCACATAGAGGATGGTCGCGACGCTCTTGGCGTCCACGATCCGCCCGTCTCGGACCATTTCCAGTGCCTCCCAAAAGGCCACCCGCACCACTTCCATGAACTCGTCCGGGTCTCGTGAGGGTTCCCCAGACTCCAGATTCGTCGCGACAAAAAGTCGAATCACCTCGTCTGTAAAGCCGGGTGTCGTGTAGATACTCGTGAGCAGAGTCATGCTCGCCGCCCGCATTCCGGTCTCCTCTTCGAGCTCCCGATGCGCGCATTCCTCCCAGCTCTCCTCGGGTCCCTCCGGCAAACCGGCCGGGATTTCGTAAAGATAGCCGTCTGAGGCGTACCGGTACTGAAGAACCAGCAGCACCTCCGGGTCCGGATCGAACAAGCCGCCAACAAAGGGCAAGACGGCTGAGGCACCGGCATGCCGGATCATCTCGAGTTGGCCCTCAGTTCCATCCGGGAACCGAACCGTGTCCACACTCATCCGAATGACCCGACCGTCGTAAACGGCCTCGCTGTCGATCCATCCAGGCGGAAGCAAGCTCAGGGAGCGGCCTCGACCGTGACGGGCCCCCATCCAAGTTTCTCCAGTGGTGCTTGGATCTCCCCGGGGTGCCCACCGACCACGACCGTCATCTCGTCGGGCCGGATACATTGGCGGGCGGCCTCACGAGCCTCTTCGAGCGTCACCCCACGGATACGATCTCGATAGTCCCCATAGTAATCGTCCGGTAAGTCGTAAATGAGAAGCTCCGCGATCCGCGATGCGATCTGACCGGTCGTTTCCAGCTGGAGGGGGAAAGCACCTGCAAGGTAATCTCGAGCCGCACCCACCTCTTCTTCCGTGGGTCCCTTAGCCACCAGCGTCGTGATCTCGGCGACGGCCTCGCGCACCGCGTCGGCGGTCACGTCGGTACCCACGGCGGTGGATACGCACCACGGCCCCGCTCCTCTTCGGACCAGGAAGCGGGAACGAACGCCATAAGTAAAGCCATGTTCCTCGCGGAGGTTGAGATTGAGCCGGCTCGTAAACGCACCTCCGAGAACGGTGTTGAGTACTCTGAGCGGGAAATAATACGGTGTGGATCGGGCCTGTCCCACGTGACCGATGCGGATTTCAGATTGAACCGCATCGGCGCGTTCGATCACGACGATGCCTCGTTCGCGAGTCCGGGGTTCGGCGTCGATCTGGGGTTGGAGTTCAGCTTCACCGGCCCACGCACCAAAGTGCGTTTCGACGAGCGAGCGCACCTGCCTGGCATCCACGTCGCCCACGACGACGATCCCGGACCCCTTGGGTCGATACTGGGCCTCCACAAACCCTGCAGCGCAGCCCGGACTGAACGGACCCACCGACTCCACCGTTCCTCCAAGCGGGCGCCCATACGGAACCCCCTCCGCGTACGTCAAACGGCGTGAGGCTGTGGTGGCGATTCCAACCGGATCCATCTCCCTTTGGCGGATCGAGGCCAAGCGTTGACCTCGAATCCGTTCCACCTCGTCGTCCGGGAAAGCGGGCTCGATGAGCACCTCCGCGAGCAGCCCCATCGCGTCATCAAGCCGGTCGGCCATGCACGACAGCGAAACCGTCGTGGAATCCCATCCGCTCCCGACGGAGAGCCCGGCTCCGATCGCCTCGAGCGCCTCGGCCAACTCCACCCCGCTCCGTTTCGCCGTGCCACCCTCTAGAGAGTCTCCCGTCAGAACCGCGAGGCCGGCCCGGCTATCGTCGAGCCCGCCCTCTCCGGCGTCCAAGACCACCATGGCCGTTACGACGGGTAGGCGCCCGACCTGCACGGAACGGATCCGAAGTCCGTTCTCCGACACGTCGGCATGGACTGGCGGAAAGTCGAAGCTTCGAACGGGCCCAGCAGATGGCGCCACGGATCGGGACGATCCGCTCACGCGACGCTCAGCATCGGCGCCGTCTCAGGAACATACGTCAGGACCGCGCGATTATCGGCACCGAGAAAACGCTCTGTAAAAGTCGCCACATCCTCAGGTGTCACCGCGCGAAGCCGCTCGATCTCGCCGTTCAACCGCCCGGGATCATCGAAGAGTTGATCGAACATCGACACCAGGTCGGCCCGTTCCCCGACTTGCTCGATCTGCCGGACGAGGGCCGTCTCGGTGAGCGCGACGGCCCGCTCGATCTCTCGGTCGGTCACGGATGCGAGTCCTTCCATCTCTGCGACCAAGGCCGCCTCGAGCTCCGTTGGATCTCCATCGGGAAAGCCGGTCGCCCATGCGAGTAACATCCCGGCACCGGAGGTGAGTGGAAAAACGAAGCTCGTGACGTCCTTGGCCACACGCCGCTCACGAACCAGCGAGCGGTAGAGTCGAGACGCCCGCCCGCTCCCGAGCACGGACCCTGCGACGTCGGCTGCGTAAAAGCCCTCGTTGGTATAAGTGGGAACGCGGCAGGCCATGAGAACGCGGGGGAGAGGAACCTCTGCCTCGACGCGCTCGTGAACCGTCTCGCCGATGACGGGATCGAGATTCGGATCCCCCGGAATGGCCGGGATCTCACCACCCGGTGCGATTTCTCCGAAATGACGCTCGACGAGGTCTAGGGCTTCATCGCGGCTGAAGTCCCCACACACGGTCAGAACCGCGTTGTTGGGTACATAGTAAGTCTGGAAAAACTCTGCGACATCGTCGAGCGTGGCGGCCTCAATGTCCGCCATCGACCCGATCACGGTGTGGTGGTAAGGGTGGGAGTCTGGAAATACCATTGCCTGAATCCACTCGTCCCAGTCGCCGTACGGCTGGTTGTCATAGCGCTGCCGCTTCTCGTTCATCACGACATCACGCTGATTATCGAGTTTCTTTTGGGTCATCGCCGGAAGCATCCACCCCATGCGGTCGGACTCGAGCCATAGCGCGAGCTCCAAGTGGTGCGAGGGGACGGTCTCGAAGTAGTTGGTCCGGTCGAACCACGTGGTCGCGTTGAGCGAGCCTCCTGCCCTCTCGATCAACTCGAAGTGCCGGTTCTTGGGCACGTGCTCAGAGCCCTGGAACATCATGTGCTCGAACAGGTGAGCGAATCCCGTTTTGCCCGCACGCTCGTTTCGGGAGCCCACGCCATACCAGAGGTTGACGGCGACGACCGGGGTCGTGTCGTCGTGTGAGAGGTTCACGCGGAGGCCGTTATCCAGCTTGAAACGCTCGATGGGGATGGACAGCATGGCGCTCACAATGGGGGGCACGGGCCAGGACTAGGGCGCTATTGCGCGTGAAAGTTAACGGACTCGGTGGGTCGCGCTACTCATGGCACGTCATTTTCGAGCCACGACGAGGCTCCGCTTCAGTGGCCCGGACAGGATTACCCGGCGCATCCCCTCGCTCTTATCCTGTTCCTCCTCGAAAGCTTGATCGCCTTTCACCTCGCGGAGCTGAGCTTGATAGGAAAGACTGACTGAGATGAACCGTTCACACGTAGCAAGGAAAGTGTCCGTCACGTCCTCCACCCGGACCTCGCGGAAGCCGGCTACTGTAGCCATATCCCCGGGAGAACGGTCGGCGCCCACGGCGGAGGGTCCAAAATCGACCGCCTCTTAATCCTGTGCAGACGTGAGTCCAAGCGGCGTGTGGATAACGTAACCAGCGAGGAGGCCGTCGGGCTTCAGAACCCTGTGGCATTCTCTCATCACGGAGGGTTTTTCGGGAATTCAGCAGAACACGTCCGAGTGTATTACCGCATCGATCCCTTGACTGTGAAAAGGTAGAGCCCTCGCATCCGCGGCCGCGGTGGTGCCTCCACGGATCAGAGCCTGCTCGGCAAATCTCCTCTGGGACTCACTGAGGGCTTCCGTGGGAATGTCGGACGAAACCATGCGACACCCGCTCGCTTCGGCGATATGGCTTGCGAGCCAACCGCGACCAGCGCCGAGGTCCAGGACAGTGGACTCGGGTCCAACGTCCAGGATGGTGGCCAGAACATCGGCCTCCTCGAGAGTGGTAAAACCATCCACTCCGGACGAATGACCAAACATCTCCTGCTCGATCCTCAGGGCAACATCAGAGTGCGGATCCGCGTACCTCTTCTGGAAAACGGAGAAGTTGTCCTGGGGACGCGGTCCCGCGCTCACGGGCGTGTCACGAGACGCTCACGAAACGCACCCGAAACGACCTCCTCGCTGAGAAACAACCTGGATGGTTCGGATCCCTCCTCCACACGGTCGAGAACAGCATCTACCATGGGCAGGTCGCCGGCGATAGCTCTCAGACGGGCGCGTTCCGCCATCTCGTACGCCCGATCGGGTTCGTCACACACGGCGGCGGCCAGCGACGCCACCAGCGCGACTTCCACGTCCTCCGGCCGGAGATCAGCCGCATGAAGCAGATCTGAGAGGGCTTCGGCAGTACGGCCTAGAATCACCAGAGTCAGGCCCACCAGGGCTCAGGCCCAGCCGTCCTCCGGATCCGCATCGCAAGCCTGGCAGAAGGCGTCGACGGCCTCGTCCAGGCAGCCGGCCAAAGCGAGCGCCACGCCCCACTCCGTCAGCGTCTCCGGATCCTCCGGCGCCAACGCGACGGCTGCTTCGATCTCCACGAGCGCCTCCTCGCTCATGCCCTCCCGTGCCAGATACGCACCATACATGGTTCGAGCGTACGCCAGGTTGGGATGCATCAGGGTCGCCGTCCGAAGGATGGACTCGGCCTCAGGGTCGTCGAAGCGTGCCAAACCGTTCCCGGCTATCGTCAGGATTTGTGGATCGGTCGGCTCAGCCGCCAGACAGGCCCTGAACCGCTCGTAGGCGACCCCGTCCATCCCCAATTCGCGCTCCGCCACACTGAGCCAACACAAGACGGTCGCATCATCCGGCCAACCCTCCAGAAGTCCCCTCAAATGCTCCGCCATGGCCACCCAATCCACCTCATCACGGAACTGAAGAGCCCGTGCCAGATCTTCCTCTGAGGACTTCATCTCAGTCCCTCCATCGGCCACACGCCGTCCGTTACGCCCCGTATTTGTCGAGGCGGGCCGCATGCGCGAGGGCCAAAGACATCAGATCCTTACCCGGCACGACCCCGAGATCGCCCCCCCGACAGGACGACTCCCCAAACACCTTCGCGGAAGCCCGCGCCCAGCTCGAAGCGAGCAGTGTAGGCACGTGATGCCACGTGTGCTCACCGTAGAGCGCCGGCGTGGAGTGGTCCCCAGTGACGATGAGCACGTCAGCGCCGAGTCCCGTGATTCGCGGGAGCAGGGAATCCACTTCTTCGATGGCAGCGACTTTCCCCTGGAAATCGCCGTCATGGGCTCGGGAGTCCGTGTCCTTGAAGTGGACGAAGTAGAAACCATAGGTACCAAAGTGCTGCTCGAGCATCTCGACGGTGCTTTCGTTCGAGTCGGGCACACCGTCGACGGTCATGCCCACCAAGCTCGCCACGCCGCGATACATCGGGTACTTCGCAACGGCGACGGCCCGGAGGCCGTACCGAGTCTCGAAGGTGGGGTAGGGCGTGAATCCGGCGAACCCACGCGCGAGGAAAGTGTTGGCCTGAGGTGCGTCCGCAAGGATCTCCCGGACCTGGTCGAGCACGCCCTGCACGATTGCCGCCGTTCGCTCCGACGCCGCGTCCGTCCCGGTGGCGGCCGCCTGAATGGGCCTGAGGCCCGCTCGCTGCGGATCGGTGTCGGCGAT